>LNAP01000035.1_pt1 | contig 186373 bp, 170 predicted proteins | sample 602601 | NCBI WGS metagenome assembly LNAP01 (sample SAMN02440304, study PRJNA202911) | soil metagenome | biome: Subtropical and temperate rainforests or woodlands; isolation source: soil samples (1 kg each in a 20% v/v slurry with milli Q water) were... ...
AATCTGCAAAATTTTCCATTGTATTCTCTGCTAAAAGTTATCAACATCTCAAATGTTAAAATTATAAATATTTATCCTATTTTTGCGTAAGGTGCCTTAATAATTTTAAAAGATGCCTTAATAATTTCAAAAGATGCCCGACTTTTAAAATAAGGGTGTTTACTCAATTTCCCATTTACGCATTCAAAACCAAAAAGCCGATAATTCCTGCAATAAAAATGCAGCCGTAACCAATTAACACATATTTTTTTAGTTGCTTGCTTCCCATCCAAAGCGCTATGCCAATTTTTACAATGGTGTTTGCCAATGTTGCCACTAAAATGGCATTTTGGGCTATTAAAAGGTTTATGGTTTCACCTCCCAATTTAGAAACAGAAATGGTGATGGCGTCAATATCCGTAAGCGCGCTTATGGCACTGGATACGTAAATTCCTTTTGTTCCGTAAGTATGATTCGCGTAGCTAACCAAAAGCAATATTCCCATATAAAAAATTCCAAAAAATACCGCGTTTTTAATATTCAGCGGATCTCCCAATACTATTTTATCTACGGCATGCTGTTTTTCAAATTGTTTGTTATAAAAGTGCATGGCAATTCCAAAAGTGGTTAAAAGGATTATTAACAAAGGGATTGTCAATTCAATAAGCATTGTTTTATTGAAAATAAAAACCAGCAAAAATATTCTGAGTACCATGATGGTAGCCGCCGCAAAAATACCGACGGCATAATTTTGTGAAAGTTCGGGAGTTTCCTTGCTTTTTTTTGAAAACATATAGGTAACAATCGTACTTGACACCAAACCGCCCAACAGACTGGTTAACAAAATGCCTCTGTCGGTTCCCAAAAATTTCATTAAAATATAGCCAACAAAACCAATTCCGGAAGTCAATACTATAATCCAACCAACTTCTCTCGGATTAATTACCCCATAAGGCCCATAAAATTCGTTAGGCAAAAAAGGTAAAATCAACAATGCAATCACCACAAAACGCACAAAAGCAAACAGTTCTTTTTGAGTGAGTTGTCCAATCATAGATTTTAATCTTAACTTAAGAGAAAGTAAAACCAAGGTAATTACGGTAAGCGCCAAACTAAGATTTATGCTGCCAACAAGCACAAGACCGCCCAGCAAAAAAGTAAAAATGATCGCAAATTCGGTGGTGCTTCCAATATCTCCTTCATTTGAAGTTACCCAATAAGAAATGGCCACTATGGATACAACGCCTAAAAAACCAGCAATAAAAATCCAATAAGTAAAAGTAATTCCTAAATAAGCCGTTAAAAAACCCAATAAAGCCACAAGCGTAAATGTGCGCAACCCTGCAAAAATCTCCCCTTTTTCTGAATATTGGGAATATTCACGTTCCAAGCCCAACACAAAGCCGATGCCTGCAGTCACCAACATTCTTATCAAAAAATCGAATTCTGTAAGCTGGCCATTTTCTGTTGGAATTATAAAATTAGAATCCATGGAAATGAATTTAATTGTTAGTTATATGTTATGCGTTATATGTTATACGTTATATGTTATACGTTATATGTTATATGTTAAACGTTATTTGCTAATTGTTTAAAATGAAAAATTTTAAACTTTAAACTTTAAACTTTAAACTTTCTTACATATATTCAGAAAGAAAACGGAAGAATTCCTTTTTAAGGTCACTGTATAAATTTCTTTGAATATCCATTTGGTTTCTAAACTCAATATGATCTTTAACAAGTTGCTGATTAAGCACATCCTCCCCTTTTTTGGTATGTTCGGCAATATTGGTTTCGTGCAAGTTGATATGGTTGTCTAATTCGTTTATGGTATTTTCCTGTATCATAAACTGATTTTGAAAATGTTCCAATTGCGCCAGCACCTCTTTATCAGTCCACCGCAACACCAACTCATTCAACCGGTTTTGCAAGGATTTTAGCTCATCTTTCCAAAATAAGAGTTCGCGCCTCCATTGTTTGTGTTCAAAATGTAAATCTGAATTAAAAATGACTTCTCGTTCCATAATAAAATGTTTTAAATTTATAAAGTATCTTGAACCAGGAATTATTAACTAGAAAATCTAACATTTAACCTTTAACATTTAGCTTTTAACTTTTACTTCAATCCCTTACTTGTGCCGAAATTTCTTTGGTTCGTTTTCCCAGTATTTTTTCAAGGTCTTCCAAATAAACCACTTCCTTTTTCAATAACAATTGCCCCAAACTTTCCAATTTGTTTTGGTGTTTCAATAGCAATTCTATGGTTTTATTATAGGCAGATATAATCAGTGCCTGTACTTCTTTATCAATAATCATGGCCATATTTTCACTGTAAGGTTTTCCCAAAAAGCGTTCATTTTCTCCTGTGGAATCATAAAAACTCATAGGGCCAATTTTATCGTTCAAACCGTAATAGGCTACCATGGTATATGCCTGTTTGGTCACTTTTTCCAAATCGTCCAAAGCACCGGAAGACACTTCATTAAAAATAATTTCTTCGGCTGCACGTCCGCCCAGGGAAGCACAAATCTGGTCTAAAAATTTAGCCTTGGTCACAATTTGATGTTCTTCAGGCAGGTACCAGGCCGAACCCAAAGATTTTCCCCTTGGAATAATGGAAACTTTTACCAATGCATCCACATTTTTCAAAAACCAGCTTGCCACGGCATGGCCTGCTTCATGATACGCAACAATTTCTTTTTCTTTAGGCGAAATAATTTTCCCTTTTCTTTCCAATCCGCCAACAACTCTATCTCTGGCTTCCATAAAATCTTCCTGTTCCACCGCTTCCTTTTTTTTACGCGCGGCAATCAGCGCAGCTTCATTGCAAATGTTTGCGATATCGGCTCCTGAAAATCCGGGACTTAAGGAAGCCAATAATTTTACGTCAACATCTTTTGCTTTTTTTATGGGACGTAAATGAACTTCAAATATTTCCATTCTCTCTTGTTTGGTGGGCAATTCCAAATAAATATGGCGGTCAAACCTGCCTGGACGCAACAATGCTTTGTCCAAAATATCGGCTCGGTTGGTGGCCGCAAGCACAATAACACCGGTATTGGTGCCAAATCCGTCCAATTCCGTCAACAACTGGTTTAGGGTATTTTCCCTTTCGTCATTGGCCTGAAATGCATTTGCTTTGCTTCGCGAACGGCCAACCGCGTCAATTTCATCGATAAAAATGATGCTTGGCGCTTTTTCTTTGGCTTGTTTGAATAAATCCCGAACGCGAGAAGCGCCAACACCGACAAACATTTCCACAAATTCAGATCCCGACAAGGAAAAGAATGGCACTTGCGCTTCACCTGCAACCGCTTTTGCCATCAATGTTTTACCGGTACCGGTTGGACCAACGAGCATAACGCCTTTCGGAATTTTAGCGCCCAATTTGGTATATGTTTTCGGGTTTTTCAAAAAATCGACAATTTCTTCCACTTCACTTTTAGCTTCACGCAAACCGGCGACATCCTTAAAGGTTACCGTACTTTTTGTGTCCTTATCAATCAATTTTGCAGTCGATTTTCCGAAATTAAAAATAGAGCCGCCGCCCATACTGCTTCTTCCCAAACCCCTTAACATAAACACCCAAAAAAGTATGAGCAATCCAAAAGGAACTATCCATGATAACACCGCTGTCCAATTCGTACGATTCTGATAGGCAATTTCAACCTTTTCCTCCGGTAAAAAATTTTGTTGGGCTTGTTGTAATTTGCTTTCAAAACTCTCTACAGATCCAATTTGAATGGCATAATGCGGACCCAATTTAGACATAAAGTTACCTTTAGAAACAGTTGAATATTTTGGCGATTTAAGTCGGTCTTCTTTAATATAAATTTCTGCAAATTCTTTGTTTACCACCACAATTTTGGCCACATCATGCGCGCTTAACATGGTTTTTTCAAACGTTAACCAACTAATTTCATTTGGTTTGGTGGCGGTCCAGTTAAATATTGAAAAAAGAATCAAAAAAAGAAATAAAAAATAAAGCCAATAAGGCTTCGAACCTTCGGGCAAAGTCATTGGATTTTTATCTTTCGGAAAAGATTTTTCGCTATTTTCTTCTTTTTTATGATTCATTTTTTCTGAAACAAGATTTAGTAAATAATGAGAATCCTCATTATCTATTAAAGTTATTTATTATTTATAATCCTTAAAATGATATATCTCATCTAAATTTTTAAAATATCTGATGGTGTTTCCACCAAAACTGTTTTATCTCCTTTTAAAGCAATGGGCTGTTTCATGATTTCAGGATTGTGCTGTATCATTTTAATCCAATCTTCTGAAGACAATTCAACCTGTTCAAATTTTTTTGAAAAAGCAGGATGTTCCTGATTTACAAGGTCTTTAACTTCAATCCCCAAGCGTTTTGCCAATTCTGCAATTTGTGTTCCGGTAAGCGGTGTTTTTAAAATGTCTATTGGCTGTATGGCCAATCCTTCTGCTTTTGCATAAGCCAACGCCTGTTTTGCCCTCACCGAATTGGCACTGTAATAAATCGTAATTTGTCTGTCTGATGTGGCTATTTCTCCCATAATAATATTATTTAATTATTGTGATTTTACTATTTTTTTCGTGTTTCCATGTGATGTTTTAACAATTGCTTTAAACTGTCCAAATATTCCTGCAATATTTTTTTGTTGATGGATGGATTGGCTTCCGAAGGAATAGTCATCGGACTTTCGTCCAAAAATTGATAAAGTTCCGGATAATTTGTTTCTATGGTTTTTGTGAGTTGTAAAATCTCTTTTAATGTGTTTTGTAAGTTGTTCATAACCTGTTGTTTTTAAATATTATTCTTTATTGTTGTCCTATTAATTTTCCAAAACTGCCAGATCGCCCCGATGGGGCTTTAATCGTCAAATTATTCTGTTTTCTACAAACAGTTAGTTCTTGCAGAGCTGATTTAGTCCCATCGGGACGACCTGTTTGTGAAGTCCCTTTTAGCTTAGGGGAAAGCAGTTTTAATAAATTTTTATAGGACAACAATAATTATTCTTATGTTTATTAGGCTAAATACCAATTACAACTGCCTTTGCGTTAAGGATTATAGCGGAAATCCTTTTTTTAGGTTTTTCACCTATAAAAAGATTGCAGCGGAAAGCCTGACCCGCAGGGGACGCCCACCGGAAATGACGGCAAGCCTAAAATGTCCCTATAAAAATTGCTGTTATAATGAGCATTAAACCGTTTAATTTCAAAATTTTTCATATTTATTCATAGCGCAACGCATCAATGGGATTTAATTTTGCCGCTTTTCGTGCAGGAAAATACCCGAAAGCAATGCCTACCAAAGCCGCAAAACCAAAACCTATCATGATGGAATAAAGCGCGGTCGGAATAAAAAAATTGGTGAGTTTGTATATGACTTGATTTCCAATAATTCCCAATATGATGCCCAAAATTCCTCCTGCCAGACTCAGGACAATGGCTTCTATTAAAAATTGTGTGAGTATGTCATTTTCCCTGGCGCCAATGGCAAGCCGGATCCCAATTTCGCGCGTGCGTTCTGTTACGGAAACCAGCATGATATTCATAATTCCGATTCCGCCTACAATAAGTGAAATACTTGCTATGGAGCCCAATAAAATTGTCAATATTTCAGTAACGTTGCCAGTAATTTTTTGAAGCTCTATTTGCGTGGTAATTTCAAAATCATCTTCATCGCCTTCCGGTATTTTATGTGATTCCCTTAAAAGTTCAGTAACTTCAATTTGAGCCTCGGCAATGTGATCTTCACTGATGGCGCTTACCATAATCATATCATAACCACTTCTGTAACCGGCCAAGCGATTTTGTATTGTTGTATAAGGGGCAATGAGTATTTCATCCATATCCATGCCCATTGCGGCTTTCCCGCTCTCTTCCAACAAGCCCACAATGGTAAATGGTATTTTATCAATTCTTATTTTTCTTCCTATGGGATCTGCGCCTGAAAAAAGTTCTTGCCTTAATGTTTCGCCAATAACACAAACTTTTCGCGCTCCTTTTACATCATCTTCCTTAAAAGCATTCCCCAAAACAATGTCCCGACTCAAAATATTGAAATATTCATGGGACACGCCATAAATTGGGGTGTATTTATAACCATCCGGCCCAACTGCCTGAGCGCCACTCATCACCATGGGCGATAATTTTGATAACCAAACTGCATTTTTCTGCAAAATATCGAAATCCTTTTTTACAATAGGCCTTCCCTTCCTCACTTGGGCACCGGATCTATGCTCAATTTTTGGATATATTATCAATAAATTGGTGCCCAAATCAGAGATTTGGCCCTGAATTTCTTTGGTGGCGCCCTCACCTGCGGAAATTGTCATAATTACGGCGGCAACACCAATAATAATGCCCAGCATTGTAAGCAAACTTCTGGACTTGTTTTTATTTAAGGCCTGAAAGGCAACTTTAAATGTTTTAAATAATTGTCGCATTTTTTTAATGGTTAAACAGTTAAGCCTAAATCCTTTAAAGCACTTTCTTTTGTGCTTCTGTTTTTTATGGGTTCATCGGTTAAAATACGTCCGTCCCTTAAATAAATCATTCGTTTTGCAAACTGGGCAATATCGGGTTCATGGGTAATCATCACAATGGTTTTCCCCTCATTATTCAATTTCACATAAAGATCCGCAACATCAATGCTTGCCCTGCTGTCCAAATTTCCTGTCGCTTCATCCGACAAAATTAGGGCCGGATCATTTACCAAGGCTCGGGCGATGGCAACTCGCTGTTTCTCCCCGCCTGAAAGTTCGTTGGATTTATGGTTGATTCTGTTTCCCAAACCAACTTCTTCCAAAGCTTTTTTTGCCCTTTCGGCCGGATTTGAAAACCGTCCGGTTCTGTCATAAACCAAAGGCAATTCAACATTTGCCAAAGCTGTTGTTCTTGAAAGTAAATTATAACTTTGAAAAATGAAGCCTATTTTTTGGTTCCTGATATCCGCCAACTGATTTTTATTTAATTTATTTACATGTACATTGTCTAAATAATAGTCGCCGGAAGTGGGCTTGTCCAAGCAGCCCAAAATATTAAGCAATGTTGATTTTCCTGATCCTGATGAGCCCATAATGGCCACAAATTCTCCTTCTTTAATCACCAAATCCACATCGGAAAGGGCATGTACCTCAATCGTTCCGGTTTTAAAAACCCTGCTTACTTTTTTGGTTTCTATGACAATTTTTTCAGGCATCATTTTTATTCTTTAGCGGAAATACCATAAATGACTTTCATGTCTTCCGAAATCTTGGAACCATCCATAAATTTTTTAATTTCCGATTTTAATCCGGTTTTGATACCCAATTCAATAAACATAAAATCCAATTCCCCGGCAGCATTCTCGTAAAAAAATCCGTCTATTTTGTCAGGCAGCGTTTTCTTGAAATTTTCCGGCGTATAGGTTTCTTTCTTATTAATCGCATTGATAAATTTTTGATGAATTGAATCTGGAAGTGATTTTTTTGCTTGTTCTTCCAAAGTGGGTTTAATCACTTCCAACATAATCTCATTGGGCCTGAAACGCAATGCTGAATTATTGATGAGAAATACGTCATTGGCCGTATTTAGGATAAAATCAATGGAAGCTGTCATTCCCGGAAGCAATAATTCATCCTTATTGTCAACATCCACAACTACCTGATAATTAACGACATTATTTATTTTGATGGGTTGCAGCCTGATTTCACTTACCCTGCCATAAAATTCTCTTTCGGGAAAGGTTTGAACCGTAAATCGTGCCGGCATAATTTTTTTGACATAGCCAATATCGCTTTCATCCACATCAACCAAAATTTGCATTTTTGAAAGATCTTCAGCAACAATAAACATCCTGGGGGTTGAAAAAGACGCAGCCACCGTTTGGCCTTCTTCCACGCTTCGCTCAGTTACCGTACCGCTTATGGGTGAGGTAATATGGGCAAATCCCATATTAACCTTTATGCTTTTTACTGAAGCCTCCGCCGCTTCCTTGGCGCTCAAAGCCTGTTCATAGGCATATTTTGCATTGGTGTAATTTTGTTCTGAAATCACTTTTTCCCTATACAGTTCTTTTGCCCTTTCATATTCCTCTTTTGCCTGATTTAGTTTGGCTTGGGCAACCGATAAATTGGCCTGGGCATTTAATAAATTGGTATTTAACAACTTTAAATCCATTTCCGCAAGCAACTGACCTTTCTTAACCTTATCGTTGTAATCCACATAAATTTTTTTAATGGTTCCCGATATTTGTGTGCCAATTTCCACCGTATTGATGGCTTCCAAAGTACCTGTGCTTGAAACAACCTCCTCAATGTTTCCCTTTTCCAAAGTTATATAAAGGAAATCCAGATTTTTGGCATCCAGATTTGGCTTAACAACAAAATAAAAAACCGCCGCAAGCACTAAAATTCCGATAATTATCCACCAATATTTTTTCATGATTTTTATTCTTTTCCAATTAATAACTGATAATCGTAATATGCTGCCTGATAGTCCGAAAGGGTCTGCAACCAGTTAAGACGCGCCTGTGTGTAGGACAATTCAGCATCATTTATCTCCAAAAATGTCCCGACGCCAAACCGATAACGCTTTCTTGAAAGCGTTAAAGCTTCTGAAGTAAGGGCCATACTTTCTTTTTGCACTTCAATTTTTTGTTTGTAAAAATCCAACATGGAAAGCAATGCTATCCGCCGCATCTTATATTCCCGGGTGGTATATTCCTTTTCTTCTTCGGCAATTTTTTTAGCAATTATTGCCTGCTCCACTTTGTTTTTTGTGATGGTGCCGTTAAAAATGCTCCATTGTAATTGAAGTCCCGCCAAACTTGTATTTACCCAATCATAGTTTAACACATCAAAATCATTTGACTGAGCCTGGTAATAATAATTTCCTACGGCATCCAATGTGGGATAATACGAAGATTTCGCTATTTTTAGCTGATTTTCCTTTTGCTGAATGGCAATTTCCAACTGTTTTAATTTGCTGTTTTTTTCCAAAAGCTGATCGGCGGAATCTTCAAGAACGAGTTCCTCTTCCAAAAGCGATATAGGCGCGGTAAACTTAATGGCGTCCTCATTTTTTAAACCCAATAACAATTTTAAGTTATTGATGGTTGGAATGCTGTTGCTTTGTGCTTCAAGCAAATTATTTTTTGCAAGAGCCACCTGTACTTTTGCCGATGCCAAATCATAATCGGTCAATGTTCCCCTTTGATATCTTTGCTGGATATTGCGTAAGTTCTCTTGTGCATTTTCCAGACTATTTTGTTGGACTTTTATCACTTCCTGAACAATTAAACAATTTAAATAAGCTTTTTTGGTCGAATTTATAACGGATTGTTTTACGCCTCGGGAAACTTCATTCTGAAATTTTAAGGTTGTTTCCGCTAAATATTTGTTGGAAAAATTATAATTGGAATACAGCGGCAGCGACAGATTTAAAGCACTCCTGAATTCATTGTCTGAACCCAGTTTTGTCGCCCTGTTTTCTATCCCAAAATTTTCGGGCAGGAATATCACCTGCCGGTCAATGTTTCTGTTATAATTGGCATTAAAATGAAGCTTTGGCAAAAAATTGCCTTTTGCTTCCTTCAGGGCAAATTCAACTGTATTAACCTGATAATTTGCAGTTGTAATGCTTGTGTTTTTATCGAGCGCCAATTGAATGGCTGCATTTAAACCGAGCGGAATGCTGTCTTGCGCCTGCGAAATCTGACCATTTAACATTCCTGTAAATAAAACCAATAATGTAACTTTATAAAACTTCATTTCGCTTTAATTTTAATGTTTCCTTGACACAAAAACGTTCTCATTGTGAAAAATGATTTTTAATTTAACCACTGCATAAGGAATGGCTAGGTCTGATTTAGTTACAAGGTTCAAAACAGACTTATTGTTCCATTACTTTTCTGATAAAATCATCACTTTCAACCACCAGTGAGGTCACTTCAAAAACCTCTTTTCTGTTGTTCCTGAAAGTTTTCACAAAATTTGTGATGTCATCTTCCAATTGCTGATGTTCGGTCCTAAATTGATGGGAATCATATTTAAAAGGATCTTCCATTAAACCTGCAAGATGCGTTAAATGCTTTTCTGTCTTTTTCAACAAATTGGCACATAATTTATCTGTTTTCACGATGCTTTTTTCAATAGATCGAACAGCATCACTGTCCTCTTTTTTTGAAATCCAAATAAAATACTTGTTGATTAAATGATCTAAAAATTTCAAATCGTCTCTGTAAAATAACAAATCAGATTTCCAATGTTTGGTAAGGACATACAACTCTTTCCAAGTGGCGTCAAAAATGTAATTTCCGTTTGGCCTGTTTCTAAAATCGCTCATGATGGTTTCGTTTTAAATTTAACTTCACTAAATATTGTATGCCTATGTATTGGCATCTGAAATTTCAGCAGTTGCCATAACTTGTCCAACCTTAGCGGTTTCTCCACGTTTTACCTTTATCTCAGAAAGAACGCCCGAAAAAGGCGCTGGCACTTCAAAAGCAACTTTATCGGTTTGCACCTCAACCAGTGTTTCGCCTTCCTCAAAACTTTCTCCGGGTTCTTTGTACCACATAACCACCAGGCTTTCTTTTCCTTCTCCCAATTCTTTTGGGAGTGTTATTTCTTTAAGTTCCGACATCTTGCGTTATTTTAGACCGTTATCAATTTTAAAACTGAATCTATAATACTTTTTGAATCAGGAATTACAAATTTTTCCATAACCCTGCTATACGGTATTGGAACATCCTGTATTGCCAAACGGCCGATTGGGGCGTTTAAATCGTCAAAACCTTCAGAGGCAACAATGGCACTAATTTCGGCAGTTATGCCATAAGACAAATAATCTTCATCCACCACAAGCAAATGATGGGTTTTAGCAACGGATTTTAAAATGGTTTCTTTGTCTATCGGTTTTATGGATCGCAGGTCAATTACCTCAGCTTCAATACCTTTCTTAGCCAATTCTTCGGCTGCTTTTAATGCTTCAACCGTCATCATTTGAACACCCACAATGGTAATGTCCTTTCCTTCTCTTACCACTTTGGCCTTATTTAAAGGAACGGTGTAGGCATTTTCGGGCACATCTCCCAAAGAAGCGTCAATTTGATCCATCCATCCAAGACCCTGAAGTGTTTTATGAAACATGAAAATTACGGGATTGTCATCACGAATGGCAGAAATCAACATTCCTTTGATGTCATGCGGAAAAGTTGGGGCAACCACCTTTAATCCAGGTAAATGTCCGAAACTCGCATATAAAGTTTGTGAATGTTGCGCCGCGTCACTGTAACCGCCGCCAACGGCTGTCATTATAACAATTGGCAATTTTACCGCACCGCCGCTCATATAGTGTATTTTGGCGATATGGTTGTAAATTTGATCCATCACGACGCCGTGAAAATCAACAAACATTAATTCCGCTATGGGCCTGAATCCTTCGGCCGCAGCGCCAACGGCAGCGCCAATAAACCCAGTTTCGGATATTGGGGTATCCATCACTCTTTCCCCGCCAAATTTATCGAACAAACCGGTGGTGGAACCAAATATGCCTCCGTATTTACCCACATCTTCACCCATAATAAATATGCTGTCGTCCCTATTCATCTCTTGCTCCAAAGCCTGAATCATCGCTTTGCTGCCCGTAAGTTTTTTTGTTTTTTCTTTAATTGTTTTCATGTCTTGTCATTTTAAGTTTTTATTGCATTTGTAAGCGACTAACAGAATACATCTTCCAACGCGTCCTCAGGTTCGGGATATTCGCTATTGACTGCAAATTCATAGGCTTTGTCCACTTCTTTATAAATCTCTTCATCCATTTTTTTAAAATCTTCGGCTGTTGCCACATTTTCTTTTAACATTTCTTTTTTTAAGCGTTCAATAGGATCTTTCTCTTTTAATTTCGGAACCTCCTCTTTATTTCTGTACAATTCCGGATCTCCCTGAAAATGGCCTAAATAACGATATGTTTCAATTTCTATAATTGATGGTCCTTCGCCTTTTCTGGCTCTTTCAACAGCTTCTTTGCTAACTTTATACATCTCAATAGGGTTGTTGTCTTTTACGGAATATCCTTTGATGCCGTAAGCTTTCGCCCTGATGGCATTGGAAGTTACGCTGGTGGCATTTTTTTTGGCGACAGAAATTCCCCATTTGTTATCTTCAATCACCACAATAAATGGCAAATTCCAAAGTGCCGCAAGGTTCAGTGATTCATGAAATGCCCCTGTATTTGCTGCGCCTTCACCAATAAATGCAACAGCGACCCAGTTTTCGCCCCTTTTCTTGTTTGCCAATGCGGCGCCAACGGCATGCGGTATTCCTGCGCCAACAATACCGCCGCAGGAGAATTTTACATCTGGATCAAATAAATGCATATGACCGCCTTTTCCTTTTCCCAAACCGGTTTTTTTACCATAAATTTCGGCAGTCATCATTTTAATATCCACCCCTTTTGCGATGGCTTCATGGTGTGGTCGGTGTGTAGCGGTCACGGTATCATTTTTTGTGAGATGCACAATCATTGATGCCGCTGCCGGCTCTTGTCCGTTCGATAAATGCATTTCACCGGGAACCGGGCCTGCGCCAATATTAAAAACAGGCTGTTTTCCTTCCAAATAAACTTTTTCCATTTTCTCTTCAAAATATCGGGAAGTTTTCATTTTGCGATATATCCAAAGAAGGTCTTTTTTGCTGATTTTTTCCATGGTCTTAAATTTTATATCATAAATTTAGTAAAGCCTTCAAATGAAAAAAATGACCGATATCAATTATTGCAACTCCGTAAATGAGTTATATCATTCCATAACAACATTTGGATTCCTATCTTTAATCAATAACCGGCTAAACAACAGGAGAGATGAAATGAGCCATAACAATTTAGTTAATCCCCACTGAAATGATTATTGACGAACCTGCCGGCAGGCAGACCAGACAAATAAAAAACAAAAAAATATAAACAGATGAAAACAATCATAAGTGCCATAGATTATTCGAAGAATGCGGTAACCGCCATAAAATACGCACACCAAATAAGCTCAAAAATTGGGGCCGATTTATTGGTCATCCACGTGTACAAACTTCCACTGATGTTGGGATTGGAATTTGATATTTTTTATGAAGATCTCGAAAAAACAACGCTCAAAAAACACCAGGCAAAGCTCAAAAAATTCTGTAAAAAACACTTAGGCAAAGAATTGGCCGAGCTGCATGTAAGCACCGAAGCATTTGAAGCTTTGTCCGTTGCCCAGGGAATACTTTCAAAAGCAAATGAAAATAAAGCCTTTATGATTGTTATTGGAATGAAAAAAGAAGCTGCGTTTGAAGATCTTTTTATGGGAAATACTTCCATAAATCTTATTGAAAAAGCCCCTTGCCCGGTATTGGCGATTCCTGAAAATGCGAGCAGCGAAAAGATTAAAACCATTGTGTACGCAACAGATTTTGAACAAGAAGATATTGGCGCCATTTATAAAGTTTCCCAAATTGCCAAAAAATACAATGCCCAAATTAAAGTTGTGCATATTTCGCCCAGTGCAGAAGCCGACGGAATCGTAAAAATGGAGTGGTTTAAAGAAATGGTTAAACAGAAAGTGATCTATAAAAAAATAGATTTTAAAGTGTTGTTTTCAGAAGAAATATTTAACACTTTAAAATCCTATATCGACAGCAAAGAGACCGATATGGTTGCCATGCTGGAACGTGAAAAAAGCGGATTCCTAAAAAACCTGTTTCACCGCGATTTGGTTAAAGAAATGGAATCATTCGGGAAAATTCCATTATTAAGTTTTAATGAAACCAATTATTAACTTAAAAATATGTATAAAATGAATCAATTTATAAAAAAATACAGTGAAATTAGGTCAAATGACATCACTAAAGTTGGCGGAAAAAATGCATCTTTAGGTGAAATGTATACCCAGTTGGCATCAAAAGGAATCAATGTTCCTAATGGATTTGCCACCACAGCCGAAGCTTTTAATTTATTCCTGAAGGAAAATAATTTAAAGAAATCCTTAGAAAACACGTTGGGGAAACTGGACAGAACAAACTATTCAAATCTTAATAACGTTGGCCGGGAAGCGCGAGAACTGATTCATAGCGGAACTTTCTCAGAAAAATTTTCTAACGCCATTATTGAAGCCTATAAAAATTTATGCGACAATGACTATTTTGAAGTGGCGGTAAGAAGCAGCGCCACCGCAGAAGATTTACCCGAAGCAAGTTTTGCGGGGCAACATGAATCTTTTTTAAACATTAAAGGAGAAGAAAATTTGCTTGAAGCCGTTAAAAATTGCTTTGCATCATTATATACCAATCGCGCCATAAAATACAGGGAAGACAAAGGATTTAAGCACCAAGGAATTGCGATTTCTGTTGGCGTTCAAAAAATGGTGCGTTCAGACAAGGGCTGTTCGGGGGTTGGATTTACCTTGGAACCCGAATCGGGTTTTGAAAACATTATTCTGCTTTCCGGCGTTTGGGGATTGGGAGAAAATATTGTGCAGGGTTTGGTGAATCCCGATGAATTTTATGTCTTTAAACCTACTTTGAAACTGGGCAAAAATGCCATCATCCAAAAAAAAATGGGCGATAAAACAAAAACCATGATTTATGCCGAATCCAATAATCATGCTTCCATTATGAATACGGAAACGCCTGCATTAAAACAAAGGCAGTTTATTTTGACAGATAAAGAGATACTCACCCTTGCAGAATGGGCGCTTCATATTGAAGAACATTATAAAAAGGCGATGGATATTGAATGGGCCAAGGACGGAATTACCGGAAATATGTACATTATTCAGGCCCGCCCGGAAACGGTGCACCAAATGAAAGACAAAAACCTGTTTTTTGAATATAAATTATTGGAAAAAAGCGAAATGCTATGCTCTGGAAATGCCGTTGGATCTGAAATTATTGTTGGAACAGCACGAATTTTAAATTCTCCCAAAGAAGCGTCGCAACTGCAAAAAGACGAAATTGTGGTTACGGACACCGTTACGCCCGATTGGGATCCGGTGCTTAAAATGGCTGCCGGAATTGTCACCAATAAAGGGGGACGAACCAGCCATGCTTCCATTGTTGCGAGGGAACTTGGCGTTCCGGCTGTGGTGGGTTGTGGCGATGCAACCCAAACCATCGCCAATGGCCATGTAATTACCATTTCTTGCGCGGAGGGAAAAACAGGTTACATTTTTAAGGGAAACCTTCCTTTTGAAAAAAAAGAAATCAATTTTTCGAATATCCAAATGCCAAAAACTGAAATGAAATTCATATTGGCCGATCCGGAAAAAGCTTATCAGCTTTCTTTTTATCCAAACAACGGCGTTGGCTTATTGCGTATGGAATTTATCATTATGCATACCATAAAAATTCATCCGATGGCTTTGGTAAATTTCAATAAAATTAAAGATGAAGCCATCAGAAATGAAATTGAAAAATTGACTGCCAATTATCCAAACAAGGAAGATTATTTTGTGGATCAGCTTGCGCAAGGCATCGCGACCATTGCCGCCGCTTTTTATCCGAAGGAAGTGATTGTGAGAATGAGCGATTTTAAAACAAATGAATATGCAAATCTTATCGGAGGAAAACAATTTGAGCCGCTTGAAGAAAATCCGATGCTCGGTTTCAGGGGCGCTTCAAGGTATTATAACGACTTATACAAAGATGGTTTTGAATTGGAATGCAAAGCCATAAAAAAGATACGCGACAATATGGGCCTTACCAATCTTAAGGTGATGATTCCTTTTTGCAGAACGCTGGAAGAAGGTAAAAAAGTGATTAAAATTATGGCCGAAAACGGATTGAAACGCGGTGAAAACGGACTGGAAATTTACACTATGGTAGAAATACCCAGCAATGTTATTTTAGCGGAGGAATTTGCTGAGATTTTTGATGGTTTTTCCATAGGATCCAACGATCTTACCCAACTAACCCTTGGTGTTGACCGCGATTCCCAATTGATGGCGGAACTTTTTGACGAAAATAATAAAGCGGCGAAAGCCATGATTGCAATGGCCATTGAAAAAGCGAAAAAGTCAAATACAAAAATTGGATTGTGTGGCCAGGCACCTAGCGATTTTCCTGATTTTGCCGAGTTTTTGGTTGAACAGGGAATTGACAGCATTTCATTTAATCCCGATGCCTTATTGAAGGGAATTGAGAATACCGTAAAAGCGGAAAAACACAAACACAGTTATGCATAACAGGAACCTTCGTTTTTCAATAAGTAAATTTACCGACGATTAGTTTAGCGCTTTTATCAGTTTTTCATGTTCGAGCTGCTTAATTATTTTATCGACATATTCATTTACCGTTGAAGTGATGGTTTGCGGATCCACCAAGTTTAAAGCGCCCACCCAAACAAGCGATTTGGTGTCATCTTCATTGATATTGTAGATGACCGTTTCAACATTATAAACTTTATAGGAATCATAATATTGCGGGGTGTAATATATGTCTTGATACCAATAATAATACCTTCCAAAGCGTGACCAGCGATAGCCAATTGCAGGATAATATTCTGTGTGATAATTGACGCGTTCATCAACACCTTTAAGAGAAGTTATCACAACAGTGTCAAAACCCTGTGCAGCTATTTTTTTTGTCATTTCGTCTATTTCTTGCTCGCTTTTTTTGGCGTTGGTAAAAGTGCCGTCAATAACATCAGTACTTTCCACGGCATAAATATTTCTAAGCACAAAAGCATTCTTTAATTTTTCCTCAAATATTTTGCGGGCGGTCAGGTTGTCCGTCATTCCCATCACCAACATTTTTTTAGGTTCAAAAGAAGTGATTCCGGGGTTCTTCCAACTGTCCACAAACCGGGTTGAAGAACAGGCCGAAAACAATAATATTCCTATAAATAATGCAATTCTTTTCATCAGTTTAATTTTATTTTTTAGATAAAATAGTTGCTGCCTGCCTGCCGGCCAGGCAGGTTCGCCATTAACCATCTGTTTCTGTTGCAAAATTTGATATGCTCGTTTCATGACATTTAGTTTTACCCTAAAATTAAGAATCCTCCTTATTTTGTGCATTGACGGATATCAACTTCAAAAATTGATTAATATCAGTTTTGTTTGATTTTGAAAGTCGCAAAATTGAACAATTACTCCGTTGCACAATTACAAGATTACACGATGAAACAATTAAACAGTTTAAAGCGAAACGAATTAACAATTTTGAGGAATATCATTTTAATTGCCATAAAACATTTCTAATTTAGAACAAAATTCTACATTATGTCAGTAGCTATAAAACATCCGTTACCTAAAACTATTTTTGAAAATCTGGCAAATACACACGGACTTCATTGCGTTTCCATTTATTTGCCGATGAATAAAGACGGTAAAGAGCAAAATGCGCGCATTGCACAGGCAACTTTAAAACAATGTTTAAAGAAAGTGCATAAAGACTTAGCGCACCACGAAATGGATCCCCAAGAAATAAAAAAATATTTGAAACCCATTGAGGCGTTGCTCACCGATATAGAATTGTGGCGAAATCCGTCGGATGGCCTTGCTATATTTTTGGATAAAAATGGACTCAATTATTACACGCTTCCCATTTCTTTTGAAATGAAAACCAATGTAAGTGACCATTTTTATCTGCTGCCGTTGTTGCCTTTATACTATGAAGACGACGATTACTATTTATTGGAATTGAGCCAGGATTATGTAAAACTTTATGAAGCCAATAAATATGGTTATCAGGATATTTATATTGAAGATTTTGCGCCGGCCCAATTGGAAGAAGCGGTTGGATTCGACTTTAAACCAAAATTATATCAATTCCGAAGCGGACAAAATGCCCAAATGCCAGGAGCATATTACGGAATGGGTGAAGGAAAAGATGATCTTAAAAAAGAACTTTACAAGTTTTTTAGGGAGATAGATAAAGGCATCAATAAAATAATTTCAAATAAAAAAGCGCCGCTCGTTATTGCTTGTGCCGATCCGTTATTTGGACTTTATAAAGAGGCCAACACCTATCCAAATCTACTTGAAAACTATATTGCAGGCGATACGGAATTTAAAAACAAAACCAAGCTGTACCAAGAATCCTGGAAACTGGTTCACCCTTTTTTTGAAAAAATAAAAGAAGCCAAACTGCTTCATTACAAAGAATTGGCTCACACGCCAAAAGCATCTTATCAAATTTCAGAAATCGTAGCGGCTGCTATAAACGGAAAAATAGACACACTTTTTGTACAAAATGGTGCAGATGAATTTGGGGTTTTCGACAAACAAACCAACCGATTGATGTTTCGAAAAAAAACGGAGCTTAACAATGCTTCTTTAAATGATTTAAGCGCGGTGTCCACTTTTATGCAAGGCGGAAAAGTATATTTTTTAGCACCGGAAGAAATGCCCGATAAAGGTCAGCCAATGAATGCATTGTTAAGGTATTAGAGCGGATAAATCTCATCCAAAAATAAGTTGCGCCTTGAGGAATATCATTGAAATAAAAGGTGTCAACCATTAATTTCAACAAATAATTATTAATCATAAAATCCAACATTATGTCAGTATTAAAAGTTATTGAACTCTTGGGAAACTCAACAATCAGTTTTGAGGACGCCGTTCAAAATGTAGTTAATGAAGCTTCTAAAACGGTGAAAAATATAAAGTCTGTATATATTAAAGATATGCAAGTGACTGTAAACAGCAATAAAATATCACAATACCGGGTAACAACGAAAGTTACTTTTGGTATTTTAGAGTAATAGATATTTTGGGTTAATTGGTAAAATGAGGTATTATTTAAAGCAGTTGCCTAAATCAGTAAACTTGTTAAGGAGCCTTTAGAAAATAGCTCATTTTATTTTAAAATTTCAATTTTAAGGATGCAAATGAATTTCAAAAATTGAATAATGAAGTCTTTGTAAAATGATTTTATTCGTTGTTCCCTAAAAAATTATTATCCCAATCTTAAAAAAACATTAAATCAAAAACAGCATGGATCAAGTTAATATATTTAACGAAAATGTGGTGGCCTACGAGGCTTGGTATGAAAAATATCCTGAAGTTTATCTCTCTGAAGTTGCAGCCCTAAAAGAACAATTTTTGAAATTGCCCGAAAACATCAAAGGCATTGAAGTTGGCATCGGAACCGGAAGATTTGCAAAAGTTTTAGGCATTAAGGAAGGTGTTGAACCCGCCAACGAAATGGCCGCCATTGCCTTAAAAAGAGGGATCGAAGTGGTAAACGGCACAGCAGAAAATCTTCCTATGAGAGATATGTATTTCGATTTTGTGCTTTTTGTCACTATTTGCCATTTAAACAGTGTTAAACAGGCTTTTAAAGAAGCTTATCGGGTTTTAAAACCTAAAGGCAGCATTGTTGTTGGTTTTATTGACAAAGATCAAAAAATTGGAAAAACCTATGAAGAAAACAGAATGCGAAGCACCTTTTTTAGATATGCGAATTTTTATTCGGTAGCGCAAGTCACTAAATTATTAAAAGAAGCCGGATTTAAAGACTTTGAATACAACCAAACATTATTTGGGGAATTGGACGAAATAAAAGAAGTCCAAATTCCAAAACAAAGTTATGGAGAAGGATCTTTTGTGGTGGTTAAGGCCATAAAAAAATAAAAATCCGGAAACTATTTTAACCTGCATAACCTTTAAAATAAAAACAGGATTGCAAAAGCAATCCTGTTTTTTAGGTTCAAAAATGAGTATTTTACTTTTAAAGCCTAGTCTTTCTCCCACCCTGTCAATCCTGCGGAAATAACAAATTTCATCACATCGCTTGAGCTTATGTTTATTGGTTTAATATTGGCTTTTGGCACAATAAACAACTCGCCCGAAAAATTGTAGGAATGTGGAAAGTAAACGGCCACTTTGTCTATTTCACCCAAAAGCGCCAGATTTTCTTCCGTAATAAAACCAATTTTTTCAAGATCGGAGCTTAGGTTTACTTTTACCAAAACCGGTTGGTTAAATTTTTTTTCTTTGCCAACAAAAGCAGAAAATAAATCGTTAAAAGCTGAGTAAACAAATTTCACCAAAGGAATTCTTCCAATTACTTTATGAAATACCGACTTTAATGGTTGCGCTATAAAGGTTCTTCCTGCAAAACCTATAAAAACTAAAAATATAAGCAGTGTCAATACGCCCAAACCGGGAATTTTTATGCCGAAAAATTCAAACAATAAATCTTGCGACAAATTATCCATAAACATAAAAACTGAGTAGATAATATATCCAGTTATGGTTAATGGCGCTATATAAAGTATCCCTTCCAGCAAATAATTGGCTAATCTTTTCATCATTTCTTTAAATATTTTGTGTTGCCGTTTTATGCTTTGTTTATTTTTTGAAAATGGATTGCAAGGCTATTTTACCTGACAAAAATTCCACAATAAGCAATGCCATTTATGCAACAATAATTGGCCTCAAAGATAGGTTGAAAATTTGAATTCTTTTAGTAAGAAACCGGCATTTTGCTTTGCTTTAATTGCTGCTTAGAAATTAAGTTTATTTACTAACTTTGCATTTTGAAATTAATAATGGTGGAAAAAACAAACGAAAATTCAGTTAATTTAAACAAATACATCAGCAGCGCCGGCATTTGTTCTCGCAGGGAAGCGGAAAGATGGATTATGGATGGCGCAGTTACCATTAACGACAAACCCACACAATTGGGAAATCGCGTTTTTGAAGGTGATGTGGTTAAAATTAACGGAAAACCATTGAATGCAAAGCCCAAAACTTTATACATTGCTTTTAACAAACCTGTTGGCATTGTTTGCACCACCGATTTAAAAGAACCTAAAAACATTGTCGATTTTATCAACCATCCGCAAAGGCTTTTCCCTGTCGGAAGGTTAGACAAACCCTCGCAAGGATTGATCTTTTTGACGAATGATGGCGATATCGTAAATAAAATTTTGAGGGCCGGTAACAATCATGAAAAAGAATATATCGTATCGGTAAAACAACCCATTACTTCAGAATTTATTCAGAAAATGGGTGGCGGACTTCCAATTTTGGACACCATCACAAAAAAGTGCGAGGTCGCAAAATTAAGTGATTACAGCTTTAGAATTGTTTTAACCCAAGGCTTAAACCGCCAAATTCGCAGAATGTGCGATTATTTAAATTACGAAGTCACCAGCCTAAAACGCACCCGAATTATGAACGTGAATTTAGAAGGCCTAAAAGTTGGCGAATGGCGAGAATTATCCGAAACAGAGGTGCTTCAAATCAATAAAATGATATCGGATTCCTCAAAAACGCAAGAAGCTTCAGCAGATGTTCATAAAAAGAAATAGTATTTTTAACTTCCAAACTTTCCAACTTTTAACTTTCAACTTTGATTCTTATCAGTATCTTTGCCGACTATGCAATTTGAATTAAAAACAACCGACCCGCAAAGCAAGGCCAGAGCCGGCGTAATTACAACTGATCACGGAGAAATTGAAACGCCTATTTTTATGCCTGTTGGCACCGTAGGTTCCGTAAAAGGCGTTCATCAAAGCGAATTAAAAGACGAAATAAACCCTGATATCATTTTAGGAAATACCTACCATTTATATTTACGTCCCCAAACAACCATTTTAGAGCAAGCCGGCGGTTTGCATAAATTTATGAATTGGGATCGAAATATTTTGACTGACAGCGGTGGTTATCAGGTATATTCACTTTCAGAAAGCCGAAAAATTAAGGAAGAAGGCGTTAAATTTAAAAGCCATATTGATGGCTCTTACCACACCTTTACCCCTGAAAATGTGATGGAAATTCAGCGCACCATTGGCGCAGACATTATTATGGCATTTGATGAATGCACGCCATATCCTTGTGATTACAATTATGCAAAACGATCTATGCATATGACACATCGCTGGTTAAACCGTTGCGTCACGCATCTAAAAAAAACACCTTTCAAATACGATTACAGTCAGGCTTTTTTTCCCATTGTTCAAGGAAGCACTTATAAAGATTTGAGAAAACAATCGGCCGAGTTCATTGCTTCTGTTGGTGCGGAAGGAAATGCGATTGGCGGACTATCAGTAGGAGAACCTGTGGAAGAAATGTATGAAATGACCGAAATTGTAACCGCAATTTTACCCGAAGACAAACCGCGTTATTTAATGGGCGTTGGAACGCCAACCAACATTTTGGAAAATATCGCTTTGGGAATTGATATGTTTGACTGTGTGATGCCAACCCGAAATGCGCGTAACGGCATGTTATTTACGGCCAATGGCACCATCAACATCAAAAACAAAAAATGGGAAAATGATTTTTCTCCCATTGATGAAATGGACATCACTTTTGTGGATAAAATGTATTCAAAAGCCTATTTGCGCCATTTATTTATTTCAAAAGAATTGCTGGGAAAACAAATTGCTTCCATTCACAATTTAGGATTTTATTTATGGTTGGTTCGTGAAGCAAGAAAGCATATATTAGCCGGAGATTTTACGCCATGGAAAAACAGGATGGTGAAACAACTGGACAACAGGTTATAGGCCGAAGACGGAAGAATAAATCAAAGTAAATGTCACTGATCATAGTTGAAGTGAAACGATTAAACAAATAAACAATCAGCTTGAGAATACTGGACAAATACATATTAAAAAAATATCTAAGCTCATTTCTGTTGGTGTTAATGTTACTGATTCCAATAGCTATAGCTATCGATGTGTCTGAAAAAGTCGATAAATTTTTGCGGCACGCCGATTTAAAGTTGCCAGAAATACTTAAAGATTATTATTTCAATTTCATCATTATTTACGGCAACACTTTTATGCCTTTGGCCTTGTTTATTGCCGTTATATTTTTTACTTCAAAACTTGCCGGAAATACCGAAATTATTGCCATCCACTCTGCTAAAATATCTTTTACACGATTTTTGAAACCTTATTTTATTGGCGCTTCCATAGTAACTTTATTTGCTTTAGTGATGAACCATTTTGTGGTGCCAAACAGCAATAAAACGTATGAGGAGTTTAACAGAAAATATTTAAAAAAAACACAGCTTAACGAAAATTATCTGACCAATATTAATTTGCAACTGGGACCAAATGACTATGTTTTTTTAAAAAGCTACTCCATTGACACCAAAGTGGGTTATAATTTTTCTTATGAAAAGTTTGAAGGCACAAAACTTAAATATAAACTGCTTGCCGATAACGTTCGCTGGATGGAAAAAGACAGCACTTTTAAATTAAGCAATTATAAAAAGAGATTTATTTTAAAAGAAAGAGACCTAATACAATCAGGTACAATGCTGGATACGGCATTTAGTTTTACGGCCGATGATTTAATTTATGTTGATTATATGGCCAAAGAAATGAATTCAATAAAATTAAATGATTTCATCAATACTTCCAGAGATAGAGGGGTCAGCAATTTAAATCTGTATTTGGTTGAACTTCATAAACGAACCAGTTTGCCGGTTTCTTCTTATATATTGACATTTTTGGCAGTTTCATTGGCCTCAAGAAAACGCAGAGGCGGAATGGGCGTAAATTTGGCGATTGGAATATCGCTTATGTTCGTATACGTCTTTTTATTAAAAATTGCGGAAGTATTGGGTGCAGGGGCTGAAAAAAATTCATTCTTCGTGGTTTGGTTGCCAAATATTGTGTTCGGTGGACTAGCCGTGTATTTATACTTTAAGAATGCCAAAAACTGAGCTAAAAAACTACCTGCATCTCCATTTCTTGGTATTCATTTGGGGATTTACAGCCATTTTAGGAGCTTTAATAAGTATCGACGCCATTCCGTTGGTTTGGTATCGAATGCTTTTCGCGGTAATTATTGTGTTCATCTATTTTATCATTAAAAAAAAACCGCTCAGAATTGGGCCAAAAGCACTTTTGAAATTTCTTATAAGCGGTATTATCATTGCCGTTCATTGGATCTTTTTTTTCTCGGCAATTAAGGTCGCCAATGTCTCGGTTGCTTTAATTGCATTGAGTACAGGAGCTTTATTCGCATCCTTTATAGAACCTTTATTCTTCAGAAGAAGAATTAATTTCCTTGAATTGTTATTCGGCCTAATAGTAATAGCAGGTTTATATCTTATTTTAAATTTTGAAGGAGGTTATACTTTAGGAATTATTTACGCATTAATTGCCTCTTTCTTGTCTGTATTATTTTCTGTTCTTAACGGTTTATTTGTAAGAAAATACACTGCTGAAGTGATTTCATTCTATCAATTGTTGTTTGGGGTAGGATTTATAACGCTTTATATTTTAGTGACAACAGGTTTTACGATGGATCAATTTGCGTTAAAATCTTCAGATTTTATCTATTTATTTATATTAAGCAGTATTTGCACCGCTTACGCATTTATTGTTTCCGTAAAAATAATGAAACACTTAACTCCCTATACCGTAATACTTACCTTAAATTTAGAACCCGTTTACGGAATCATTTTGGCGGTAATTATTTTTGGCGAAAAAGAAAAAATGAGCACGCAATTTTATGTTGGCGGTGCCGTAATTTTATTGATAGTGATCATCAACGGAATTTTAAAAAATAAAAAAAGACTATAATTTAACTTTCTAAAATTGATTAGTTGTTATATTTGTAGTTCAACCAAACTTTAAAAATATGGATTATTTAGATTTTGAATTGCCAATTAAAGAATTAGAGGAACAATATGAAAAATGTGTTTTAATTGGTAAAGAAAGCGATGTTGATATGACCGAAAGTTGCAAAAACATTGAAAAAAAATTACTAAAGACCAAAACAGAAATATATAAAAACCTGACTGCTTGGCAAAGAGTGCAACTTTCTCGCCACCCAAGCAGGCCTTATACCTTAGATCATATCACTGCCCTTTCCGGAGAAACTTTTATGGAATTGCACGGCGACCGAACATTTAGGGATGACAAAGCCATGGTTGGCGGATTGGGAAAAATAAGAAACCAATCCTTTATGTTTATCGGCCAGCAAAAAGGCTATAACACAAAAACACGCCAATACAGAAATTTTGGAATGTCGAATCCGGAAGGCTACAGAAAAGCACTTCGCTTGATGAAAATGGCTGAAAAATTCAGTATTCCGGTAGTCACTTTATTGGATACGCCCGGCGCCTATCCGGGATTGGAAGCAGAAGAACGCGGACAAGGAGAAGCGATTGCACGCAATATTTTTGAAATGACACGTTTAAAAACTCCAATTATTACCATTGTAATTGGCGAAGGAGCATCGGGAGGCGCCTTGGGAATTGGTGTTGGCGACAGGGTTTATATGATGGAAAATACCTGGTACAGCGTTATTTCCCCTGAATCATGTTCCTCTATTTTATGGAGAAGCTGGGAACACAAAGAAGAAGCCGCAGAAGCTTTAAAATTGACTGCGGAAGACATGAAAAAGCAAAAATTGATTGACGGAATTATCAAAGAACCGCTTGGTGGCGCCCATTTTGACAGAGAAACTGCCTTTAAAGAAGTCGAAAAAACCATTCTGAAAGCATATGATGAACTAAAAAATTTATCGGCTGAAGAACTTGTAAAAAAACGAATGGATAAATACGCCAATATGGGCGTTTTTAAGGGATAATCTTTTTGGGTTGTGAGTTTTTAGTGTTGAGTTTTAAGTGTGTTTTTTTATTGAAAACTTAACTACACGAATAAACAGTTAAACAATTAAACAGTTAAACAGTTAAACAGTTATCAACTTATAAACTTTGCTATGTATATTCTTTCGCCGCAACAAACACAAAAAGCCGATATAGCGACCATTAAAAACAAAGGCATCACTTCTGTAGATTTAATGGAATACGCCGCCACAAGCTGTTTTCAATGGCTGCACAACAAGCTGCAGGGAGAAAATATTCAAATTCATGTATTTTGCGGCATCGGAAATAATGGCGGTGACGGTTTGGTCATGGCCAGACTCTTACACCAGCAAAACTATCAGGTAAAATGCTATATTATAAATTTTAACAATAAGCGAACCGAAGAGTTTTTGCTTAATTACCTTCGGCTAAAAGAAATTGGCTTACAGCCAATCGACATAAATAACGAGAATGACTTTCCTGAAATTGATGCCAATAATATTGTGGTTGATGCTATTTTCGGAAACGGACTTACCAGAAATCCGGAAGGATTCACCAAAAAATTAATCCAATATATAAACACCAAAAAGGGTTTTGTCTTGGCCATCGACATTCCTTCTGGATTGTTTGCTGACAGACCAGTTACTGATCCAACTTCTGTTCTGAAAGCCAGCCATATTCTCACATTTCAAACACCAAAATTGGCTTTTTTGTTGCCTGAAAATAAAGATTTCGTAAATACTTGGGATGTTATTGATATTGGTTTGGACCAAAATTATATGGAAAGTCTAAAACCTAAAACCCATTACATAACAATAACCGATGTCATTCCTTTGTATAAAACCCGCAACAAATGGGATCATAAAGGCACTTATGGACATTCGCTTATAATTGGCGGAAGTTATGGTAAAATGGGTGCGGTTACCTTGGCTTCCAAAGCAGCTTTGAAAATTGGAAGCGGATTGGTTTCTGCCTATATTCCGAAATGCGGCTATTCGATTTTACAAATTTCAGTGCCCGAAGTGATGGTTGAAGTGGATACCGATTCGGTATTGACTTATTTCAATTTTAAAACAAACCCGACCGTTATTGGCATTGGTCCCGGAATGGGAACTGCAGAAAAAACAGCGCAGGGTTTTGAAAATTTCATAAAAGACAATAAACTTCCTCTGGTTATTGATGCCGACGGCATTAATTTGCTTTCCAAAAACCAACTATTGTTGAACTATTTGCCTAAAAAAACCATTTTAACACCGCATCCAAAAGAACTGGAACGATTAATCGGCACTTGGGACAACGATTATGAAAAACTAAAAAAAGTTACCGAATTTTCCAAAAAACATGCGGTAATCATCGTCATAAAAGGCGCACATACCGTTGTAATACAAGATGATAAAATGTATTTCAATTCAACCGGAAATCCGGCGCTCGCAACTGGAGGAAGCGGAGATGTGTTGACAGGAATCATCACCGGATTAATTGCCCAAGGTTATGAACCCATAAATGCCGCAATTTTTGGCGTTTACCTTCACGGAAAAACTGCCGATATCGCTTTTCCCGAAACTGGTTATGAAACATTTACGGCCAACACTATTTTTGAGTATTTGGCAGATGCCATTTTAGAAGTTTCCATCAAATAAAATTCATAAAAAAAGCCCGTAAAACGAGCTCTTTAATCCTTCTATTTATTTGTATTTTAGTATTTATAAACGATGGCATTTATATTCATTCCGGCGCCTACTGAAGCCATCAATACGGTATCTCCTTTGTGAAGGCTGTGCGGTTTAAGTTTTCCGTGTTTTACCAAATCGAACAAGGTGATAACGGTTGCTACAGAGCTGTTTCCTAAAGTATGAATGCTCATAGGCATCACCGCTTCCGGAATTTGCGTATTGCACAATCGGTAAAATCGCTTGATAATGGCTTCATCCATTTTTTCATTTGCCTGATGGATGAGAATTTTCTTAATATCCATAATATCAACACCGCTTTTATCCAACGCCGCTTTCATGGCCATTGGAACAAAGTTTAATCCAAATTCATAAATTTTTCTGCCGTACATTTTTATGTAACGAACATGCTCATCATCGGTTTTATCAAATGATTTTCCGAAAAACAAATAATAGCATTCCTCAAAAGTATGGGTTTGTGCCGCGAAACTTAAAATACCTATTTTTTTATCGCTTTCAACTGCCTCAACAATGCAGGCTCCTGCCCCATCAGAATAAATCATGGAATCACGGTCATGTTCATCCAAAACTCTTGACAGTGTTTCTGTACCAATCACCAAACATTTTTTGGCAATTCCTGATTTTATAAATGCTTCTGCCTGAATCATACCCTGAATCCAACCGGGACATCCAAAAAGAATGTCGTAAGCCACACAATTCGGATTTTTAATTCCCAATCTGTGTTTTACCCTTGAAGCCAAACTTGGCAATATATCGCTTTGTATGGCAGCACTTTTTACGTCGCCAAAATTGTGCGCCAAAATAATATAATCTAATTCTTCCTGGTCGATTTTTGCATCTGCTATCGCTTTTTCTGCCGCAAAAAATGCCAGATCGGATGAATTTAATTCGGGACTGGCATAGCGTCTTTCCTCAATTCCCGTAATCGATTTAAATTTTTCAATCACCTCTGCATTTTCATAACCAAAAGGTGTTCCGTCTTCATTCAAAAATTGATTGGTCAAAAAATCTGAATTTCTTTTAACCACTGTAGGAATATAGCTTCCTGTTCCTGTAATTACTGAATTTATTGCCATTATTATTATTTAAAAGGTAAAGATAACAAGTTTTTTTATTGCTTATTCGTTTCCGCTATGTTAATTTGCATCACTGTTGCAATGGAAAGGGCACGCGATTTTGCCGCATGGGCAATTTCACCGCTAAAATGTTCATCAATTGTTTTGTTGAAATGCAGCAACCACTTTTGGAAATGCTCACTTTTAAAAGGTTTTATTGGCTGAAGTTCTAAGTGGGGTTTCATGGCATTTTTTTGATAGGTTCCTGAATAAAACAGAATATTGTCCCAAAAATCTACCAGTATTTGTAAATGTTTCTCCAACAATTCAGGATTGGTGAAGTCTTCAAAAAAATGATGCATTAAATCATCATTCAATAATTTTACATAAAAATCTTTCACCAGCAAGTAAATATCCTCTCGGTTTTCAATGTCTCGCTTCATTCAATTTTTTATAAAAAAGTTTTGTCGAAAGCTATCGGAAGTAAATCTAATACGGATTCGGTTTTAATAATTTCACCTTCTTCACCCATAAAATAAACTTCAATCTTGTCTTTTTGCTTAATTTCATATTCTGATAAAGTTTGCCTGCAAGCGCCACAAGGTGCAACCGGTTCCTTAAGGATTTGGGATGAAGAGCTTGCCGATATAGCCAACTTCAATATTTTTTTATCGGGAAAATCGGAAGAAACTTTCCAAATGGCGACACGCTCGGCACATATTCCGGATGGATATGCGGCATTTTCCTGATTGTTTCCGGTTATGATGGTTCCGTCTTCCAAAAGCAGGGCTGCGCCAACTTTAAACTTAGAATAAGGTGCGTATGCATTTTGTTTGGCTTCAATGGCTTTATTCATTAAACCTTTTACTGTGGCATTCAATTCGTCAATAGAATCAAAAATGGTAATTTGGGTTTTTAGTTCAATTTTCTTCATCAAAAAATTTAATTCTGGCTAATAGTTAGTTGCTTAATAGGAGTTTCCAAAATCGAAAGACAATGAGAATCGAAGCGTATTTTCTAGTGGGTTCTTAATTTCAGAGGCATTGAACAAATAGGAAATGTCCAGTTTTGAACTTTTAAACTTAAATCCGGTGCCTATGGTAAAATATTTGCGCATTCCTTTTAAATCACTTTCATTAAAATATCCTGCTCTTAACGCAAAAGAATTGTCGTACATATACTCCGCTCCAAATCCCCATGTAACTTCTTTAATTTCTTCGCTAAATCCACCTGGTGCATCATTAAATGATTTAAAAATACCATTAAAAAAACTAACATCTTCCTGAATATATGGTGCGGTTCCATCATCATTTACAGAAATACTTGGTGTTGGAACCAGCAGTTTGTTAAATTCTACATTCAAACTTACATTATTGTCTGTGTCCAAAATAAAATCGAATCCGCCTCCCACTTTTAAATTTGTCGGAATAAAATTCTCTTGTCCGTCATTGGAATAGGAAACTTTTGGGCCAATGTTTGAAACATTGAAACCACCTCGCCATACTCCATTAATATTGCCATAATTCTGTTCATTGGATTCATAATAACCAGAAACATCAACGGCAAAAGTATTTACCGGATTTATGGTTGAATTTGCAGATTCAATGCCCAAATCGGAACGGATATAACGCAAAGTCACACCCATTGAGTAGGTTTCGCTTAATTTCAAAGCGTAAGAACCATCCACGGAAAATTCATTCAATTTCTCAGTTCCTTCTGGTGTTCCGTTAATATCCGTTAAATCTATTTGACCTAAATTGAAATACTTCAAACTTGCGGCCCAAGCACTTCGATCATCTATTTTGTTAGCAAATGTAAATCCGCCCAAAAACACATCGTTTGTAAGTTCCCGTAACCAAGGTGTGTAAACAATACCTACCATAAATTGCGAATCCATGAAGGCTAATTTAGAGGCGTTCCAATGCTGTGAATTTGCATCTGGGCTGGTTGCCACACCAACATCTCCCATTCCGCCTGCGCGTGCATCGGGAGCTATCAATAAAAATGGAGCTGCTGTAGTAATTGGATTTGGATTTTCCTGTGCATGAATTTTTGCTGTTGTCATAAGAACCATTAGCGTTAATCCTATTATCTTTCTCATCAATTTTGTATGTTTAATTAACAAATATCTTATTTTATTATTGAAGTATCCTAATTTTTCTATTATTTCTGCCAGGATCCAAAAATTAAGCTCCTTTAGATTTAATTTACAACCACATAACTCTTTCCGTTATTTTTCAAAAAATCATCCATACAATCTCAAACCGCCAACCTGAATAAATTTCTTTCAGATTAAAAAGTCTTATCACCTTTTTTACACCAGGAAAAACCAACAATCTGTTAATTTACTCTTTACCGGTAAAAATCAACATTTTTTTGAACGTAAAACAACACTTAATTTCAAAGAAAAAACGTTGTTTTCAGCATATTATTGTAGCCATTTCTTAATTTAAAACGGTCTAAATTGAGATAACATTCCCCGAAAAATATTTTTTTTTCAAAAGGTCATTTTGAATGGGATTTAAATATTGTATAAATACCAGTAAATGAGATTTTTAGATTTATTTCATGAATGCCATTTCAAGTAAAATCCATTATAATATTAGGAATAAAATGACTCTTTGTTGCTCGATTACAAATCCAATTTTAAAAAAGTAGATTCATTCCTTAATAATATTGTAATTTTGGCTCAAAGAATTATGAAAATAATGGCGCTTTGATAGGCGTTTCATAAAAAAAAAGCATTATCCTTGAAATATATTACAGCAATACGCATACTAAAGATTGAAAACTGTCGTTAGTAAAAGCGAAGCAAATAATTATTAAAATTATTTCTTGCAAAAAAATTAAATTAATGTAAATTGCGGAAAAATATAACCCTAACCAATTTGAAATGAGCTTAAAAAATCTAAATAACATTCATAAGTTAATCTTGTTAACTATTTCTGTTGTTTTCTTTGTGAGTTGCCATAACAGAAATCCAAGAAATAACGTGTCGCTTACAGGTTGGAGTTCAAAAGATAAGAAAGCTGGTGGTTTTGCAGGGGACACAAAATATAAAGGTCAGGAAGCTCCTCCTGGAATGGTTTTAATAGAAGGCGGTACATTTACTATGGGCCATGTTCAGGATGATGTGCTGTTCGATTGGAATACAACGCCTATTCAACAACAAGTTCGTTCATTTTATATGGATGAAACCGAAGTGACCAACTCAGAATATTTATTTTATTTAGATTGGATGGAAAAAGTTTTCCCTCCAAACGATCCTACTTATGAGCATATTTATGACTCTGCTGTTCCTGACACTTTAGTTTGGAGAGATGTATTGGGATTAAATGAATTATTGACCGAAAATTATTTAAGACATCCCGGTTATGCAGATTATCCGGTAATTGGCGTCAGTTGGATTCAGGCCACGCAATATTGTAAGTGGAGAACCGATCGAGTTAATGAAAAAATATTGGTTGATAAAGGCGTGCTAAAACCACTTTTCGAGTTAGATTCATTAGAGGTTAAAGGAAAAAACAATTTTAATACAGATACTTATTTAAGCAATCCATACAGTCTTTTTGACGGTGATTCAACCATTTACAAAAAAGGATTGCCAGACAATAAACAACGCAAAAAAGGGGAAGCTAAACCTTCAAGAGGCGCATTTACAGGAAGACAGGTGAAGATTTCTGACGGAATACTAAGTTCTAAATTCAGACTTCCCACAGAAGCCGAATGGGAATTTGCGGCAAAAGCTGTTGTTGAAGATCGTGAATACAACAATACCCGCGGAAGAAAAAAATATGCCTGGAAAGGGAAATATACCCGAAACAAATCAAAAAAATACCAAGGAGACCAATTGGCTAACTTTAAACAAGGAAAAGGGGATTATAGCGGTGTGCCAGGATGGAGCAACGATGGTGCAGATATCACCATTGCCGTAAAATCTTATGAACCTAATGCCTTTGGGTTATATGATATGTCAGGTAACGTGGCGGAATGGGTTGCCGATGTTTATCGTCCTATTATAGACAATGACGCAAATGATTTCAACTATTTCAGGGGAAATATCTTTACAAAAAAAATGATTGATGCTGAAGGACAAGTTGTTATTGCCGATGAGCAAACTATTGAATACGACACTTTGGAGAATGGGAATATAATCCCTAAATTTTTGCCTGGCAGCGTTAAATATATGCCAGTCACCAAGCGTGACGCTTATATGAGAAATAATTATGAGAAGGCCTATAATGTAGATATTAAAGATGGTGATTTGGCTTCCACAAAAATGTACAATAAAGTTGAAGAAGAATTAGAAACCAAACCCCGTATGTACAATTCGCCTGTTAAACCAAGAGTTATTGGAGAAAGCGGCTTATTGATGCAAGAATATGATACGGAAAAAAGAGCCACTTTGGTCAGCGATATTGCCCGTGTTTACAAAGGCGGTTCCTGGAAAGATATGGAATATTGGTTAGACCCTTCACAACGCAGGTATTTGCCGGAATATATGGCTACCAACTATATTGGTTTTAGATGTGCTTCAGACAGAATTGGGCCAATGACCTATAAAAGAAGAAAACCAACAACAACAAAAGTTAGATATTAAAAATATTTTTAAAATAAACTATAGTGTGGTAATTACTAAATTCCCTAACTATTTTCACTACTCTTTTTCCTTTCTGCTTCGTTAAAATTTTTAACCGTAGATACGGCTATGCTTGCAAATTTAGCCTGTCATAAAGAAAAAATAGCAGCAAAAATTTAGTCAGTTAATTTAACAATTACCACACTGGCCTCACTGAAATTTCAGTGAGATTTTTTTATATTTAAATCATGAATATTACAGAATTATACCAGTTCTATACCCAAACTTATTTAGTGGATACCGATACCCGAAAAATAAGAAAAGGCAGCCTGTTTTTTGCCCTAAAAGGAGATAATTTCAATGGAAATGAATTTGCGTCCAAAGCGATTGAGAGCGGTGCAAGTTATGCTGTTATTGATGAAGAAAAATACAACACGCTTCCTAACACTATTATGGTCGGCAATGTTTTGGAAACACTTCAAAAACTGGCTAATTTTCACAGAAAACAACTTGCCCTCCCAATTATTTCATTAACCGGCAGCAACGGAAAAACCACCACAAAAGAACTTATCAATGCCATATTGTCCAAAAAATATGTGACTGCAGCCACGGCAGGCAATTTAAACAACCACATTGGCGTGCCGCTAACGCTGTTATCAATGACGCCAAAAACAGAAATTGGCATCGTTGAAATGGGCGCAAACCATTTAAAGGAAATTGAATTTTTATGCAGTATCGCAGAACCGAACTATGGCTTAATCACCAATTTTGGAAAAGCGCATTTAGAAGGATTTGGTGATTTTGAGGGGGTCATTAAAGCCAAATCGGAATTATACGATTTTTTAAGATTGAACAAAGGAACCGTTTTCATAAATACAGATGATGCCTTGCAGGTAAAGCAATCAGTTGGCATAAATTCCATTGAATTTAACAGCGGTGACATTAAATTTGTTGAGGCCAACCCGTTTGTAAAAGTTCAATTTAAAAATGTAATTATTGAAAGTAAGCTCATCGGAAAATACAATTACAACAATATTGCGGTTGCCGTTGCTGTTGGCAATCATTTTAATGTTCCTGAAACCGACATTAAAAATGCCATTGAAAACTATATCCCTACAAATAACCGTTCACAAATCATTCAAAAAGGAACCAATAAAATAATTTTAGACGCATACAATGCAAATCCGAGCAGCATGCAGGCAGCGCTTGAAAATTTTGTCCAATTGAAGGCTGAAAATAAAGTGGTGTTTCTGGGCGATATGTTTGAACTGGGAAAGGACAGCAAAGCGGAGCATGAAAAAATAGTCAATTTGGTGGCTTCCTGTCACTTTTCGAAAGTTTTCTTAATAGGAAAAGCATTTTCTGCAACTGCCGCAAAAAATGCTTTTGTTTCTGAAAGCTATGAATCTTTCAAAAATTCAACTAATTATTCAAACATTAATAACGCCACAATTCTAATTAAAGGATCTCGCGGTATGGCTTTAGAAAGATTGTTAGACCTTCTATAGTGCGGTAATTACTAAATTCCCTAACTATTTTCATCACTCTTTTTCCTTTCTGCTTCGTTAAAATTTTTAACCGTAACTATGGCTATGTTTACAAATTTTGCCTATCACAAAGAAAAAATAGCAGCGAAAATTTAGTCAGTGAATTTAACAATTACCACACAATTTTATTTTTTCTCTGTGGTATTCAATTAAACCATCAATTGGCCGTCTCACAATGTTTCCAATTTCTACCATGTAATATCTTGCTACATCATTGATGATATCCTGGGAAAAGAAAGCGATTGAACCCACAAAATGCACAGGGACATGAGCCGATTCCTGATAAGGCAATATTCTATTTACAAAAAATTCCTTGATGCCTTTTTGCAACACTTTATTAAAATATGGCGTGCGTTCATTTTTAAAAATGAATTCGGCAAAATGCGCCAAATAGGCATTCGGATTTTCTTCTTTATAAATATTTCTTTTGATGACATCAGCATCCAAATCAAATTGCGCTTCAAAAAGTTTCGCAATCGCATTTGGCATTTTATGGTAATAATAATCCCGTATTAATTTTTTGCCGAAATAATTTCCGCTGGCTTCATCCATCAAAATATACCCTAAGGAGGGAACTCTGACATCCACATTTTTTCCGTCGAAATAACAGCTGTTTGATCCTGTTCCCAAGATACAAACGATACTTGGTTTTGTGGTTACCGCATAAACTGCAGCGAAAGTATCTTCTTTTACGACGATTTCTGCGTTTTTAAAAAATGATTGAAAAATAGATTTCAACAATGATGTTAATCTTGCTGTTCCGCAGCCTGCACCATAAAAATAAACCTCGGTTACTTTGTCTTTGTAACTGGTGATATCTTCATTGGTCTCAATCCGGTTTTTCAACATATCAGCAGACAATATCTCCGGATTTAATCCTTCGGTCCTTGTTTTAAATACTTGATCGCCAGTTTTATCCAGTAAAATCCAATCGGCCTTTGTAGAACCGCCATCTGCTATTAAAATCATTTTTTATTTTTTTAAACTATTATTTCTTATTTAACTGAATGAATGTATTCAGCCAAATCAACCAGTTTTGTTGAGTAGCCAAATTCATTGTCATACCAAGCCACTAATTTAAAGAAATTATCGTTTAAAGCAATACTTGCATCAGCATCAAATGTGCTTGTTTTAGGTTCAGAAACAAAATCTTGCGAAACTACTGCTTCTTCGGTATATCCTAATATGCCTTTTAATTCATTTTCAGAAGCAAATTTTATGGCAGCTTTCACTTCTTCCATAGTCGCTGATTTCTCAGTTCGTACTGTTAAATCAACAACCGATACATCTGCAGTTGGTATTCTAAAAGACATACCGGTTAATTTTCCGTTCAATTCAGGGATTACTTTTCCAACGGCTTTTGCAGCGCCTGTTGATGATGGGATAATATTGATTAAGGCGCTTCTGCCGCCTCTCCAGTCTTTTTTTGAAGGTCCGTCAACGGTCAATTGCGTTGCGGTTGTTGCATGAATGGTGGTCATTAAACCTTCCACAATTCCAAAATTATCATGAATAACTTTAGCTAAAGGCGCCAAACAGTTGGTGGTGCAAGATGCGTTTGAAACGATGGTATTTGCAGCGGTGATTTTTTTATGGTTTACACCCATCACAAACATTGGTGCATCAGCAGATGGTGCTGAAATCGCCACTTTTTTTGCGCCGGCAGCAATGTGTTTTTGAGCACCTTCCAAACTGGTAAAAATACCTGTACAGTCTAAAACAATCTCTGCGCCTACTTCACCCCATTTCAAATCTTCAGGATTGCGTTCGGCTGTAATTCTGATGGTTTTTCCATTGACAACTAAATGCCCGTTTTTCACTTCAACATCACCGTCAAATTTACCGTGAACTGAATCATATTTTAATAAATAGGCCAAATGTTCCACATCTAACAAATCATTGATTCCCACCACTTCTACATTCGGTCTGGCCACTGCCACTCTAAAAGCAATTCTTCCTATTCTCCCAAACCCGTTAATTCCTATTTTAATTGTTGACATAATTTATTGTTTTAATTTATTTTTCTATAATTATATTGAGGTTATTTCAGCCACCTTAAGCAATTCTTTATTGATATCATTGTTCATTTTGATGGCTTTATTTAAATCCACTTTTGAAACTTGATTATTTGTGATGCCCACCATAATTCCTGTTGCCCTGTCAAGTAACGCTTCCACTGCCGCAACACCCAGTCTGCTGGCCAAAACCCTGTCATAACAACTTGGAGAACCTCCTCTTTGCATATGCCCTAAAACTGATACTCTGATATCGTAATAAGGAAAGTTTTCATTGATATAATCTGCCAGTTCAAAAACGCTTTTACCTATTTTATCGCCTTCGGAAACCACGACAATACTGCTGGTTTTTCCTTTTTCTTTACTTTTTTTAAGAGACTCCACCAGCCTGTCCAATCCCAAATCCTTTTCAGGAATCAAAATTTCTTCGGCTCCGGCGCCTATGCCAGAGTTTAATGCAATAAATCCTGCATCGCGCCCCATCACTTCAATAAAGAACAACCTGTTGTGGGAACTTGCGGTATCGCGAATTTTATCAATCGCTTCCACAACCGTATTTAAAGCAGTATCGTAACCGATAGTGTTATCTGTTCCGTAAATATCATTGTCTATAGTACCGGGAATTCCGACAATTGGAAAATTAAACTCTTCAATAAACCTTAAGCCTCCAGTAAAAGTACCGTCACCACCAATAACTATCAATGCGCCAATACCTGCCTCTTTTAAACTGTTATGGGCTTTAACCCTTCCTTCTTCCGTTCTAAATTCATTGGAGCGAGCAGATTTTAATATGGTGCCTCCTTTGTTGATAATATTACTGACATGACGTGCTGAAAGCACTTCAAAATCACCTTCAATTAAACCCTGATAGCCTCTGTAAACGCCAACACATTCCATCCTATAATAAGTGCAGGCCCTAACAACGGCCCTAATTGCTGCATTCATTCCTGGAGCATCTCCTCCAGATGTTAAAACTGCTATCTTTTTTATTGGTTCGTTCATGGGTAAAAAATATGATACAAAGTTACTTTTAAATGCATTTTCCGCCTACAAAACCGCTTAATATTCACTAAAACGATTTCGCTGCATAAAGCAAGATAAGGAGTTTGCTTTAACTCCTTATCTTGCTTAAATTGTTATTGGTTATGCCTTAAAAGTTATTTGCTAAATGATGTATGTTAGCTATTATTGGTTTTTAAAAAATCAATGAATTAATCAATCAATATTTTATATTGCCAAGGTTTAAAGGTTAATGGTTTTTCTTTAGAAAACGTTAATTTTTCATTGGTGAAAAAATCAACTGATTCTCCTTCTTTTTCTGAAGTAAATGTGACTTCCTTATTTGACAAATTGGCCATATAAGTGAGTTTATTTCCGTCCTTTTCTCTTGAAAAGATTAGAATATTTTTATTGTCAGAAGAATTAATTTTATTGTAAGAAGCTGCGTTTTTACCGCCGTTTAATGCTTTGTTATTATTTTTAAGTTCCCCTAATTTTGCCATTAAAGGCCAAACTTTTCCCTTCACTTTTGAAATGGTGTCTTTCTCAAAAAATCGTAATCGCTTATTCATATCATATTCCTGTCCACTATAAATCAATGGCATTCCAGGAGCGCAATAAGATAATGCCAACATCGCTTCGGAAGCATCTCCCAAACGTTCTTTTACAGTTCCGCTCCAAGAATTTTCATCGTGGTTTGTGATAAAATTCATTAAGATGTCATCTTTTTGATAAAGCGTATCAATTTGGGTCATTCGATCATCCCAATTTTTAACGGTTTCTTTTCCTTGTGCAATGGCGTTCATTCTGTGGTGCGTATCCCAGCTGTAACCCATATCAAAAGCATTTTCAAGTAAATTTGGTTCCCAAGCTTCAGCAAGCATAAAAATTGGTTTTATTTTTTTTAATTCAGTCACCGTATTTTCCCAAAAATCAAGCGGTACCATTCCTGCAACATCACATCTAAATCCGTCAACATCGGCTTCTTTAAGCCAATATTTCATATTTTCCAGCATTTCTGTGCGCATTTCCTTATTGTCGTAATTTAAATCTGCAACGTCTGTCCAGTCTGTCCCAACGGTATGTGTTATTTCTCCTTTTTCATTTTTGGTGTAATATTCAGGATGACTTTTTAACCATACGTGATCCCAGCCTGTATGGTTGGCAACCCAATCCAAAATTACATACATGCCGTTTTTATGTGCGATATTCACCAAATTTTTCACATCATCTAAATTTCCAAATTCAGGATTCACTTTGGTATAGTCAGAAATGGCATAATAACTGCCCAAACTGCCTTTACTTTTTGTTGTTGAAATTGGATAGATAGGCATTACCCAGATAATTTTCACGCCCAATTCTTTTAATTTAGGAATATCTTCCGTGAATTTCGAAAAAGTTCCTTCAGGTGAATATTGGCGGATGTTGGCTTCATAAATAATGGCGCTCTCCAGAACCTCGTTTGAAATTGGGATTATGGAATCCATAGTATTATTATTAGATTGTATGTCTTTAGTTTCTGTTTTACATGAAGCCAAAATAATTAGCGATAAAATAAAAAGTGTTTTTTTCATTTCTTTATATTTATTGGTTTATTTATTATTTTATGATACTTATGGCAAATCCTCCTCCGGGAGCCAATTTTAATTTTAAATTTGATTGATTGCTGATCTCAATTTTTCTGATGTTGATGGCAGTCGGATTATCATTCCAATGCGCATCTTTCCCATCTTCATAAATAATGGCTTCATAGGTTGTATCCGGACTTAAAAAATCAAATTTTAGGTTCATTTCTCTTGCATTTTCATCGGTAATTCCGCCAACAAACCAATTTTCTGAATTTTTTTGTTTTCTGGCAATGGTCACAAAATCGCCAATTTCACCATTCAACACTTTTGATGTTTGCCAATCGACACCAACATCTTTTATGAATTGAAAAGCTGGATTTCCTTCATAATTTTCGATCAAATCGGCTGCCATTTGCACCGGACTGTAAATCACCACATATAAGGCCAATTGTTGCGCAATAGTGGTATTGACCTGATTGTCTTTTTTCCACTTGTCAAATTTAATGTCGAAAATTCCGGGTGTATAATCAATTGGTCCGGCCAACATTCTTGTAAAAGCCACAATAGGCAAATGTTCGGGTGGATTTCCGCCATCAGAAGCCCAAGCGTTAAACTCTTGTCCGCGCAAACCTTCACGAGAAATGGTGTTCGGATATGTCCGTCTCAAACCGGTATCCTTTATTGGCTCATGCGCATTGATGGCAACCTGATATTTTGCTGCTTTAATCACCGCATTGTTGTATTGGTTCACCATATATTGACCGTGATGGTATTCTCCTTTTGGCAATATTTTGCCAACATAACCTGTTTTAACCGCATGAATCCCCAAACTTTGCATCAAAGCGTAAGCGGTATCCTGTTGTTTTTCATAGGTTTCTGTTGCCGCTGATGTTTCATGGTGCATAATAATTTCCACCCCTTTTTCTTTTCCGTAGCGCACCACTTCTTTTAAATCGTAATCAGGATAAGGCGTCACAAAATCGAACACACCTTCGCGGTCTTCAAAGCCAATCCAATGTTCCCAACCGGTATTCCATCCTTCAACCAAAACAGCCCCGATATTATTTTTTGCTGAAAAATCTATATATGCTTTTGCATTTTCGGTAGTGGCACCATGTTTTCCATGTGGTTTGGCCAGCGTGGTATGTGAGCTCATATCTTGTTGCGCGCTCATATCCCAAGTAGATTTGCCCAAATGCATTTCCCACCAAATTCCTGTATATTTTGTGGGTTTAAACCACGAAACATCGCCAATTTTATTAGGTTCATTCAAATTAACAATCAACCGGGATTCTATTAAATCGCCTGCTTTTTCGGCAATTTGAAGGGTTCTCCACGGCGTATGAAAAGGAATTTCTCTCTTAACTTTATAGCCGGTGCGTTCAGACCCCACCAATTCGCTGGTCATGGATAAATTTTCTTTGTCGATTTTCAAGGTCATGTCCGAATAATCCACCAAAGCAGCTTCGTGAAAACTCAAATACAAACCTTCCTCAGTTTTCATGGTAACTGGTGTATTTACCGCATTTTCAGGAATATAGGTTTGCGCCAAATTTGGATGGTTGGCTTTTGAAAGCGCATCAATTTCCTTGAACTTTGTGGTGTTGTATAAATGCTCATAAATATCCCAATCTCCCGGAGCCCACCAAACTTTGTGGTCACCCGTTAAATTAAACTGGGTATTTTCATCGGTAATGATCACTTCGGATAGATTTTCTTGCTTAGGAAACTCATACCTAAATCCCAATCCGTCATCATAAACCCTGAAAACAATCGTCAGTTTTCGTTTTAAATCCGCTTTTTCCTGAAGTTCAATTTTTAATTCCTTATAATTATTTTCAACCTTGGTTTGTTCTCCCCAAGGCATTTCCCAAACTTCGTTGAAGCCGCTTGATGTTGCATTTACAATTTCAAAGTTGTCTTTTAAAGAGACCATATCTTTTAAATCGAAACCTCCCAAAGTTGATGTTTTAATGACTTCCTTGTTTTTGAAAGTCACCAAATAGGTTGGTTCGCCTTTTCCGGTCAACTTAAATTCGACTTTTACATTGCCATCCGGAGAAGCAACGGTTGTTTTCCAATCGCGCTGTTTTGAGCAGGAAAACAATAAAATACTTAAGAGCACCAAGCTCAATTTTAAACTATTTTTCATTTCTATTGATTTTTCTTTTCTAATAAAACAATGGAAAATGGCGTATTTAAACTGACCATTCCGTTTTTAACCACAACTTCGGTGTTGGAATACGCATCAACCAAAACGGCATCCTCTTCAAACACATCCCTAATATTCAGTTGTTTTTCACCTATTTTTAAATCCAATCCAACAACTACCGCATCCTTAAAATTCTCTTTTGAATAGGTTCTTTGAAAAACATAAGGTTGTTCGCTGATCATTTTATGGATTCCGGCGCCAACAGCAAGATGGTTGTTTCTAAATTTGCCCAACTTTTGCCAATACGCCAAAATTTCCTTGGTTTTTTCATTATTTTCAATGTCGTTCCAATTCATATTGGAACGCAATGTGGCATCGCCAACAGTGCCTTCAATAATTAACGAACGGGCAGATTCATCTCCGTAATAGACTTGAGATGAACCAGGACACAACAATAATTTGGTGGCCGATTCAAAAGTTTTTATTCTTTCTTTATCAAAAGGTTCACCGTCATCGTGTGAACTTATATAATTTAAAACGCCAAAACCTTTTAAATCATTGTTTAAAATAGTGCCATATTTTGAAAAAAGCGCTTCATAAGTAGGTAATTGTGCGGCGTTCCATTTGAATTCAAAATTGATCAAACTGTTAAAGCCATTCTCGAAATAATTGACTTTTTTGTCGCCAAAATCATAAATTTGTCCGCCGGAAATACTGTAATTATACACTTCCCCAACCAAATAAAAATCATTGGTATCCAACACTTTCGTCGGATTGTTTTCTTTCCACAATTTAAACGCATAATTGCATTCATTCTTAAAATCGCCCCAAACATTTTCTTCCGTATGCTTCACGGTATCAGCCCTGTAACCGTCAATTCCAAATTCAGCAATATAATCTGTCAGCCATTTAATGATGTAATATTTTGGCGCTCTCGGGTAGCTGGTTCTTTTGAAAAAATCGTCCAATTCTTTCATTTCCTGGTCGTATCTTCCTTCAGCTTTCCATTTATCGGCCAATTGCTTCGGAATCTCAACATTTTCGTTGCTTTCGGTTTTGATGTCAGGCAGATTTTTAACCAAGGTACAAGCGGTGGTAGATTCGTAGGTTTGATAATCACATTGCGGACCGGTTCTCACCCAGTCTGCTGGCCAAACCTCATCAACATCCGTTACTGGCCCTGTATGGTTGATAACGCCGTCCAACACAATTCTTATTCCATTTTTATGGGCGATTTCCACCATATTTTTCAAATCTGCCATCGTTCCGAAATTTGGATCCAATGCCGTCCAATCTTTTGCCCAATAACCGTGAAAAGCATAAGTTGCGCCGGTGCCTTCATCAACGGCACCGTGAATTTGCTCCACAATTGGGGTAAACCAAATGGCGTTAATTCCCAATTCGGTAAAATAGCCTTCTTCAATCTTTTTGGTGATTCCCTTGATGTCGCCGCCCTCAAAACCTCGCAATTTCGCTGTCGATTTTGTTCGGTTAAAATTGACATCGTTCAACGGATCTGCATTGTAAAACCGGTCGGTCAGCAAAAAATAGATATTCGCCGCTTCCCATAGAAAAGGTTTTTTAAGGTTGGTTGCATCAGTCATTTCGGTATTTTTATTTTGTTTTAATTCAGCACAACCCATAAACAGCGCCGATAACAGAATTAAGGTTACATATTTCTTCATCTATCAGAATTTAATTTTTAAGTTTTTAGTATCGCTGTTTTTAAGTGAAATTACAACCGTTAGCGTGTTATTTTCTTTGTTCCATTCAAAATTGTGGCCTTTCACTTTTTTGGGTTTTGATGCAATATTATGAATTATCAATTTAATTTCTTTTGATGAAAATTCAAAATCACTTCCCGATTTTTGTTCAATTTCAATATCCAATCGCTTGTTTTTGAATTCGCTTTCAAAAGTCAGCATTTCATACTTTCCTTTTTCAAAAGCATCTGGCGTTTCACCGTCATCATTGTACAAATGTCCTACACTTTCTTTAACGGTTTCGTCAAAATAAAAGTGCAAATCAAACGATTTTAAATGGTACAATCCTGTGTTTTGGATGCGTTGAATCCTTGGGATAAAAGCACCGCCACGAACATAAACCGGAATGCTTTCATCATTCAAGGAAACCATTTTTGATTGTCCGCCCACCATTTTTTCATCGGTATAAAAATTAAACCAGTTTGCATTTTCAGGAAAATAAACAGCCTGCTCTTTTAAGCCTGATTGAACAACCGGACTCACCAAAAAACTGTCGCCCCACAAATAGGTTTTATCGTTTATGAATGATGATTTATTGGCATCTTCAAAAAACAAAGGACGCATGAAAGGCGTTCCTTGTTGGTTGTTGTCAAAAACCAAGGTGTAATTATAAGGCAACAGACTGTAGCGCAATTCGATTGATTTTTTGGCCAAAGCTCTTGTTTTCGGTTCTCTGAATACAGGTTCAGACGGAACTTCTTCCTGCGCGTGCGGCCGATAAATAGGCTGAAAAACACCATATTGCAACCAGCGCGAGTACAATTCATCATCTAAATTGGCGCCGGCAAATCCGCCCAAATCAGAATGCATAAATGCCATTCCCTGCATTCCCATTTGCAGGGCAATTTCGGGTTGCGACTGCAATCCGCCCCAACTTCTGCTTACGTCACCCGACCACGGAATCATTCCGTAATGCTGGGAACCGGAATAACCGGCGCGCATTAAAATAAACGGACGCTGGTTTGGGAATTCTTTCTGATAACCTTCAAAAATAAGTTTCGCCCAGTTATGTCCGTAAATATTGTGAACTTCATCGGCAGTTCCTGTTGCATGCTGCAAATCTGACGGATGCACTTCGGGCTCACCCAAATCGCCCCACCAGCCGGCAACGCCATAATCGGCAAATTTTTTGTAAACATTCCAAAACCACGCTTTTCCTTCTGGCTTAAAAATATCGATGATTCCTGTGTTTCCGAAGTAAAAATCATAGGCATAAGGTTTTCCCTCTTTGGTTTTTCCCAAAATATCCTTTTTAACCGCTTCGTTCCATTTGCCCGAAGTCGTCAATATAAATGGTTCAGTAATCAAAATGGTTTTAACGCCTTTTTTTGTTAAATCGGCAATCATTTTTTGCGGATCGGGAAAGGAATCTTTGTAAAATTCCAGATTTCCCATAGTTCCTTTCAGTTCTTTTCCAAACCAGTACAAATCCAAAATAATGGCATCAACCGGAATTTTTTCTTCCAAAAACTGATCAATCGTATTGATGGTTTCTTTTTGGGAATGATAGCCAAACCGGCTCGAAAAATTTCCCAGCGCCCAACGCGGAATCATCGGTTGTTTCCCTGTTAAACTGGTGTATTGGTTGATTAAATCTTTCCACGAATCACCTGCAACCACCTGATAGGTTTTTCTTCCGCTGATGGTTTCATAGGTCAAAGAATTGTCCTTTTTGCTGTCCAAATCCAAATAGCCAATGGGCGCATTGTCGAAATGCACCGCATATAAATTGGAAGAATACACCAACGGCATGGTAAAATTCATCAATTCCGAATGGGTTTCGTAGCCGTAATGCGCGCGGTTGTACAATTGCAATCGGTTGCCCCTGCGGTTCATTCCCAAAGCGCGGGCGCCACCGCCATATAAAATTTCATCGGTTGTTAAATTGAAATCCAATGTTTCAAATGCTGACGTTTTAACGTAGCCTTTTCTTTCAGAAATTAACGGCTTATTTTTATAAAAATACAAAATCTGAAATGGATTTTTTCTGATTTCTACCCTTATTCCAGAAGTTTTTAACTGAATTGAATTATCCTTTTCCGTCACATTGAACTCAACATTTTCAGTATTCAAAACCACTGCATGAGAATTGGGATTGTAAACTTCCCCGTTTGGAATGAAGGTTGTTTCCACAATTTTTTCCGAATAGGGTTTTATTTGATAAAAACCATCGTTTGTTTTTATCTCAATAAGGTCATTTTTTTGATTCAGGGAAACAAATTTTCTGTCGGCGTTTTGCGCATACAGAAATGAACTTCCCACAATAAAAAAAATTACAAAAAGATTTAATGCCTTCATTAATTTATAATTTTGTTGTGAACATTAAAACGCCTTTTGAACCGATTTCTAATGTGTTTTCAAAAATAAATGTTTCACCGTTTAAAATATTTTTAACTGATTTACCAGTTAAGCCAACCTCCTCAAACCTATCCAAATCTAATGAAATCGGATTTTCATTTTTGTTCAATATCACCGTCACTATTTCGTCATCTTTTATTCTGAAAAGTGTGTAAACCCCATTTTCAGGCGCAAAATGAATTGTTTTCCCTAAACAAATGGCCTCGCTGTTTTTACGATAATTCAACACTTTCTTCAAAAACGACTGCATTTCGGTTTGGTCAGAAGTCAATCCTTCTCCAGTAAAACCATTTACTTTATCGCCGTTCCAACCACCCGGAAAATCGGTTCTTATCAAACCGTGATCGCCTGGTTTGGCGCTGTTTTGCATTAAAATTTCTGTTCCGTAATACAATTGCGAAATTCTTGGCAATGCAAGCATATAGCCCAGCGCCATTTTGGTATTCACCACATTTTCTTTTAACTGGGAAAAAATCCGGTCCATATCGTGGTTGTCCGGAAATAGCATGATGTTGCTCGGATTGGCATAAGAAAAATCGTTTGCCAAACCTTCATACATTTTCACAAAACCTTTGTCCCAGCTTTCCGTTTCATTCAATGCATCAACAATGGCTTTTTGCATCGGGAAATCCATGGTGGAAGACAAATTGGAAACGTAGCCATCCTTTGTTTTTGCGCCTTGCTGCCAGTAACCAACCAATAGCGGATTTACGCTCCACTCTTCGCCAACAATGCTGAAATTTGGATATTCTTTCATAATGGCACCGGCCCAATCACTCATAAATTGTTTGTTTGGATACGGATAAGTATCTTGTCGGATACCACCCAAATCCAGAGTTTCTATCCACCAAATACTGTTTTGGATTAAGTATTTCGCCAACAAAGGATTGCGTTGATTTAAATCGGGCATGGTAGAAACAAACCAGCCTTCACTCATTAAATTTCTGTCTTTAACCGAAGCATAAGCATCCTGATTGGTGGTTCTGCGGTGATTGGTGACCACCATATTATTTTTTAAAAATTCGTCCTGATAATTTACCCAATCGTTGGCCGGCAAGTCTTTCATCCACCAATGTTCAACGCCGATGTGATTTGCAACCTGGTCCATAATCAGTTTAATTCCTTTATTTTTTGCGTTTTTCGCCAAGTCGATGTAATCTTCCATCGTTCCAAAACGCGGATCAACCTGGTAAAAATCGGTCATCGCGTATCCATGATAGGAGGCGTTTTTCATATCATTGGTAAGCACCGGCGTTGGCCATACGGCCGTAAATCCCATATTTTCTATATAATCCAAATGATTGGTAATTCCTTTGATATCGCCGCCGTGGCGTCCATAATCATCATTTCTGTTGATGGTTTTTTCATTCATGGTTTTTACAACATCATTGGAAATATCAGCATTTGCAAAACGGTCGGGGGTGATCAAATAAATAACGTCAGAACTGTTAAAACCTTCCCTCAATTTTGAATTTTGATTTCGCTCCTTCAATTCATAAGCGACAGAAAAATTATTGCGCTTTCCTTTTTTTGAAAAGTTGATGTTGAATTTCCCTGAAACCGCCTTCGACAGATCTAAATTCAGAAACAAATAATTGATGTTATCCGTTTTCTTGACGGCTGAAACCTGGATGTTTTCATTATCAACAGAAGGCGCAAATTGAGAAATATTTTCGCCATAAATCAGCAATTCCAACTGATTGTTCTCCATACCGGCCCACCAATTTGGCGGTTCAATTCTGTCTATTTTTTGGGCATATAATGAACTGCCTAAAATGAAAAGCAGCAGGAAACAAAGATTTTTCATATTTGTTGTTTAAAATTTATACTGTAACCAATTGGTTCGCCGTAATTAAAATTTCTATGGAATCCACCATCATTTTTACGTCGTTTTCCGATTCATTAAAAAACTTGCATTCGGTCTGGCTTTTGTAAACCTTGATGATATTTCCCCTGAAATTGATGGTAAATGAATACGATTTCCATTCTTTGGGAATTTGTGGGCTGAACGATAAAATGCCGTCTTCCCATACGCGCATACCGCCAAATCCCTGTACAATGGACATCCAGGTGCCTGCCATACTGGTAATGTGGCAACCTTCATGGACTTCGTGGTTATAATCGTCCAAATCCAAACGCGCAGTCCGCACATATTGCTCATAGGCTTTTGGCATTCTGTCTATGGATGCCGCCAAAATGGAATGCACGCAAGGCGACAATGAAGATTCGTGAACGGTTAATGGCTCGTAGAAATCGAAATGACGTTCCAATTCTTCTTTTCCGAATTTATTTTCAAAAAAGAACAGGCATTGCAAAACATCGGCTTGTTTGATATAACAAGAACGCAAAATACGATCCCAAGACCATTTTTGGTTGATGGGCCTTTCTGAACTTTTTAGTTCAGCAACCGGAATTAATTCTTTGTCCAAAAATCCGTCCTGTTGCAAATAAACATTGTGATCCAAACTGAATGGAAAATACATATTTTCTGCAACCTGCAACCATTTTTTGGTTTCTTCATCTGTCAATTTGGTTTTGGCCATGATGCGATTAAAATCCTTTGGATACTCATTTTCTACCCTGTTCAAACATTCCGCAGCATATTGAATGCACCATTTAGCCAAATAATTGGTGTAAAAATTATTGTTGACGTTGTTTTCATATTCATTCGGACCCGTAACGCCCAAAATAACATATTGATTTTTTGCTTCTGAAAAATTGGCGCGTTGGTGCCAAAAACGTGCAACAGCAATGATCACTTCCAATCCAAATTTTGGGACATATTCAAAATCCTGCGTATAATTTACATAATTGTAAATTCCGTAAATCATCGCACCGTTTCTGTGGATTTCTTCAAAGGTGATTTCCCATTCGTTGTGGCATTCTTCGCCGTTCATCGTCACCATCGGATATAAAGCCGCCCCGTTTTTAAATCCGAGTTTTTGCGCATTTTCTATGGCTTTGTCCAGCTGATTGTAGCGGTACAACAATAAATTTTTCGCCACGCTCGCATCTTTTGTCGCCATATAAAAAGGAATGCAATAGGCTTCCGTATCCCAATAAGTGCTTCCGCCGTATTTTTCGCCGGTAAAACCTTTTGGGCCGATATTAAGTCTTGCATCGGTTCCCAAATAAGTTTGGTTCAGCTGAAAAATATTGAATCTTATGCCTTGTTGCGCTTTTATGTCGCCTTCAATAATAATATCCGCGGTGTGCCAAATGTTAGACCACGCTACTTTTTGGCTTTCCAAAAGTTGCGAAAAGCCTAATTTATAAGCTTGTTTAACATTGTTAAAAGCCGCTTCAATCAAAGCCTCTTTTGTATAATTTAGGGAACTTACGCAGCTTCCATATTTATAAATGGTGGCAGTGTCGCCTTTATTGACATTTAATTTGTAGGTATAATGCAAAGATTTTTCTCTAACTTCGGTTTGTTGTAAAGCATCAACTTTTTCATTATTTACCGCAAACGAAACTTCCATGGCGGTTGCCACATAAAATCCGGTTTTCAAAGTTTTTGAAAGTATGCATCCGTTATTTTTGCCGTTGACAATTTTTAAGATTTCCCAAAAATATTCATCGTAATTGGAATCTTCATTTTTAATGCCGGCATCCAAATAAGGAGAAAAAGAAATTTCACCTGAAAAATTGATGGCTTTTACGGTGTATTCTATGGCGCCTGTTTCATTGTATTCCAGACTTATAAAACGTTTTGTTTCGACCTTGATTTCCTCTCCGGTTTCAAGAATTGCATGGAAAGATCGGCTTAGCCAGCCTTCTTTCATGTTTAATTCCCTTTTGAAATTTGAAACTTTGCAGGTATTTAAATCCAGTTTTGTTTCATTGATTTGAATGTCAATGCCAATCCAGTTTGGTGCATTCAGCACTTTGGCAAAATACTCCGGATAGCCGTTTTTCCACCAGCCCACTCGGGTTTTGTCGGGATAATAAATACCGCCGATATAACTTCCCTGAAAGGTTTTTCCTGAATACGTTTCCTCAAAATTGGCGCGCTGGCCCATAGAACCATTGCCAATACTGAACAGACTTTCTGATGCTTCCACATTTTCGGGATCAAAGCCTTCTTCTATAATTGACCATTCGTAAGGCTTAATATAATCTTTATTCATTTTTCTTAATTCATTAGATTTTTTAAAAAATCGGGCGTGATGGCTGTCATATCCTTAAAAACATAATCTGCTTCATGCAACACATTTGTATCCCCAATTCCTATACTGATCATTTTCGCCGCATTTGCAGCTTGTATTCCTGCAATGGCATCTTCCACAACCACGCAGTTTTCGGGTTTCATCCCTAATTTTTTGGCGCCGATTAAAAACACTTCCGGATCCGGTTTTGCTTTAGAAACGTCATTACCGTCAACAATGGCGGCAAATCTTTTTAAAAGTCCGACTTTCTCCAAAATCAACGGCGCATTTTTACTGGCCGAACCCAAGGCATATTTTATGTCGTTGATTTCCAAAAAATTCAACAAATCATTTACGCCAGGCAAAATTTCTTCGGATGTCATTTTATTGACGTATTCCAGATATTCTTTGTTTTTCTGAAGCAGCAGCGTTTGTTTTTTTTCTTCGGATAAATTAACGTTTCCAATCGACAATAAAATTTCAAGCGATTGAATTCTGCTGACACCTTTTAACAACTCATTTTGTGCTTCGGTAAAATCGAATCCCAAAGCGTTTGCCAAATTTCTCCAGGCCAAATAATGATATTTCGCCGTATCTACGATAACGCCGTCTAAATCGAATATGAATGCGATTTCCTTCTTCATTTAAATTTTTATTACAACTGCATCATCAACATCTTTTACCCTTACCACCAATATGGCAGCAATCAGTAAAGAAATACCGCTGATTAACAATGCATAAATTGGGTTGCCACCATAAAAATATTTTACGATTGGGCCTCCTATGATGGCATTTATAATTTGTGGAATCACAATAAAGAAATTGAATATCCCCATATAAACACCCATTTTCTTGGCAGGAATTGATCCCGCCAAAATTGCATAAGGCATCGCCAAAATACTTGCCCAGGCAATCCCGATCCCGAACATGGATAAAAATAACCAGTTTTCATTTGGCACAAAATAAATGGAGATAAGTCCCAATCCACCAAAAGCCAATGAAACGGCATGGGTTAATTTTCGGCCTATTTTTTTGGCGATTGCAGGCAAAAAGAAAGCGTACACCGCCGAAACGGCATTGTAAACCCCAAATAAAATGCCGACCCAGTCACCCGCAATTTGATAAGCAGATCCGTGATCATCCAACGACAAACCATAAATATGATGCGCAATGGCAGGTGTTGAAAATACCCACATCCCAAACAACCCAAACCAGGAAAAAAACTGAACCGAACTCAATTGCCTCATAGTTAAGGGCATTTTTTTGAAATCGGAAAAAATATCCAATAAGCTTGCTTTTACCTCAGCAGCAATTTCTGCTTCACTTGCTGGAGCGCTAAATTGTGCGGTTTCTTCAGGTGTGTATTCTTTGGTGGTGAATACCGTAACTAAAATACTGGCCACTAAAACCCCGGCGCCTATCACAAATGAAAGCAATAAGTTTAAAGGCACTTCGCCTTCTGCGGCATTGTTAGTGACACCAAACCAATTTGACAAAGCATAAGGCAACCAAGAACCAATAACGGCTCCAATACCAATTAAGATGGTTTGCACAGAAAATCCAAGTGTTCTTTGGTCTGAAGGCAATAAATCGGCCACCAAAGCCCTGAAAGGTTCCATGGCAACATTAAAGGAAGCGTCCATAATCATTAACATCCCGGCTCCAACCCACAATGCGGGTAAAAAAGCGGTAAACATATCGGCATTTGGCATTAAAATTAATCCCATTGACGCCAATAATGCCCCTGTTAAAAAGTAAGGCCGTCTTCTTCCGAGTTTCGTCCAGGTTCTGTCACTATAATAACCAATGATGGGTTGAACTATTAAACCCGTTAAAGGTGCTACCACCCAAAACCAAGAGAGTTCATGGACATCTGCGCCAAAAATTTGCAATATTCTGCTTGCATTGGCATTTTGCAGCGCAAAACCCATTTGAATTCCGAGGAAACCGAAACTCATGTTCCAGATATCCCAGAAACTTAGTTTCCGTTTTTCCATAATGTAATTGTTAAAAAATAAAAATACAATAAAAAGCCGACTGGCTTTAATTAATTGTTTTTGTGTGAAGTGTGAAAAATAGTACGGGTCAAATATATAAATAAAATTTTAAGTTCAACCTTTTTTGAAATAAGATTTAGCTATAAAAATGAACAATTGTAAACTACAACGTTGGAGTTATGAGGCGTGGGTTATCAGTTATCTGTTATCTGTTGTATGTTATCTGTTAAATGTTATATGATAAAGCTTAAAGTTGTAAACTCTAAGCTTATCCTAAAATTTGTAGTTTAAAGAAAAAAACTTTTAACTTTTAACTTTTTTAAATATCAAGCGTTGATTTTCTGATTTTTAAATTGGGTGATATCACAACTTTCTGAAACTCAATAGGTGCTGTATTCTCAATTCTGTTGATTAACAATTCAGCAACCTGTTTGCCCATTAAAAATCCGTGTTGTTCAACACAAGTTAACGGCGGATCGGTATATTCAGAAATTAAACCACTGGTAAAACCAATAATGGCAATGTCTTCGGGTATTTTTAAACCGCTTTCTTTGGCGATTTTTAAAGCGATGGCTGCATATATTTCATTAACCGCTAAAATTGCATCAGGCGGATCTTTAACTTCGAATACTTTTTTAATTTGCTCATATAGATCCAAATTGTCATCAATTTTATAAATCAGGTGCTCATCTATTGGGATTTCATGTGTTTTTAATGACTTTATATAACCTTCTGTGCGCAATGAACCTACCGTAATAAAGTCTTGTGTTGTTAATAATGCAATTCGATTTGAGCCAATTTCAATCAAATGATTTGTTGCCTTAAATGCGCCTCCAACGTCATCAATTATCACTTTATCACACTCAATATCATCGTTAATTCTATCGAATAGCACCAAAGGAAAATCATCATTAATAATGGCGTCAAAATGCTTAAAATTTTGATTTTGCTGGGTTTCCCTTGCAATTGAGACGATTAAACCGTCCACACTTCCATTGGTGAGCACGCTCATGTTGGAAACCTCCTTTTCATACGATTCATTAGACAAACATACCATAACATTATATCCCTTTTCAGAGGCATATTTTTCAATGCCATTGATAACCGTTGAAAAAAAGTGATGCACAATTTCTGGAACAATAACACCAATAACCGAAGTTTTTTGGTTTCGGAGCTGTAAAGCCAGGTTGTTTGGCTTGTAATGATAATAATCGGCAAATGCCTTAATTTTCCCTCTGGTTTCTTCACTAATTTCATGGCTATCTTTTAGCGCTTTTGAAACCGTAGAAATGGACACGCCAAATTCTCTTGCAATTTTTTTAAGGGTAATTCTTGGCTTCATTTCTATTTTAAAATTATTTTATTATTTAACCCAAACATTTGCTATTTCATTATGGCTGAAGGAAAAATTTGCACCTGTCTCATTTATGGTAAAAACTGCATTTTCTTAACCACAAATATAAAATTATTACTTAAATTTACTTGAAATTCAAGACAAACATATCATTAATTTTAATCAAAAATTTTAGAATATGGCCTTAATTTGAAATTTTCTCCAAAAAGTCCTAAAAAAACATAGGCAAACTCTAACGTTTGCGTAAAAAAGTTACAAACACGAAAACGTTTGCGAAACATTATTATTAGCACTTATTATTGTTAAATAAATGTTAAGTACTTAACTTCACGCTGTGAAATGTAATAAATAGTACACCAATTTTTAAAAAACCTTAATTATTAATTAACTTAAAATAGATGAAAAATTTTAAAATTTTTTTGTTTAATGTCATGCTTCTTTTGCCTTTAGTACTATTTGCCCAGCAAACCGTGAAAGGAAAAGTTACAGAAGCAGCCGGTGGTACAGCACTGCCTGGAGTTGGCGTTATTATTAAAGGAACCACTGTAGGTGCCGCAACAGATTTTGACGGAAACTATATGTTGGAAAAAGTGAAACCGGGCGATGTCTTGGTATTTTCTTATGTTGGGTTCAATACCCAATCAATTACTGTAGGTAACAATACTACAATAAATGTTATTTTAACTGAAAGCGCCGAGTCGCTTGAGGAAGTTGTGATCATTGGTTATGGTACTGTTGAAAAGAAAGATAAAACCGGAGCCGCAGTAAAAGTTTCAGCTAAGGACCTTAATCAAGGAACTTTAGTTGACCCAATACAAGCAATTCAAGGGAAGGCTGCTGGTGTGAGTGTAACTAAACAAGGTGGTGATCCAAATTCAGGATTTAATGTTAGAATTAGAGGTGCCGCAGGTTTTGCTGCAGGAGGTGATCCTTTATACGTTGTTAACGGTGTCAGAGGAGTTGATTTAACTACTATTGCTCCTGAAGACATTATTTCATTTGACATCTTAAAAGATGCGGCGTCTACGGCTATTTATGGTGCAGATGGTGCAAATGGGGTTATTTTTGTTACAACAAAATCCGGTAAAGCGGGCGTCGCAAAAATTGAGTACAATACTTATCTTGCCATGGATGATGTTTATAAAAAATTGGGACTTCAGTCTGCAAAAAGTTACAGAGATTATATTGCTGCAAATCAAGACAAATATGGTGATTTTTCTGATGCTGGAGGAACTGTAGATTGGCAAGATGAAGTATATAGATCTGGTTTTACCTTAAACAACAACTTTGCAATCTCTGGAGGTTCTGAAACCAATACTTATAGAGCATCAATCACAAATACTGATTTTGAAGGTGTAATTGTCGGCTCTAATAAAAACAGAACCACGGGAAGACTTGATTTAACACAAAAATCGTTCAACGAAAAATTAAAGATCACCATGGGTATGTCTGCTTCAATTGAAAGCAACGATTATATTAATTATGGTGGAAATGGAAGTACTGATGCCTTATTCCAATCTTTTCAAAGACTACCTACTGACCCTATTTATAATTTAGATGGCAGTTATTTTGAAACTTCAAGAGTATTTAACTATTTCAATCCTGTAGCTAGTTTAGATCAAATTCAAAATGAACGTGATGCTAAAAAATATACCGGTAACTTAGGCCTTGATTATACCATTATTGACGGCTTAATAGGAAGTTTAAACTTAAGCTACCTAAGAAATGATAGTGAATCAACTTATTTTGAACCAAAATACAGTAATACTATTGGAACACAAAATACGCTAATTAGGACAGGATATGGTAAACGATCTTATGAAAATTGGGCTCAAGCGCTTCTTGAAGGAACGTTAACATATAAGAAAACTTTTAACGATGTCCATAATTTAACGGCTTTAGCGGGTTACTCTTATAGAAAACAAGATTGGGATGGGTTTCTTGCGGAAGGAAGAGAACCTATATCTAACTCGCTTGGAGCAGACAAACTTCAAAATTTTGAAGATATTCAATTGGGTGATATTGAATCATATAAAGGGGAAAGAACCGATATTGGAGTTTTTGGACGTATAATGTATGATTATGACTCAAAATATTATTTAGCTGCAATGATTCGTAGAGATGGATCATCGGTTTTTGGCGAAAATAATCATTGGGGTTGGTTTCCTTCAGTTCAAGTAGCCTGGAATATGGCAAACGAAAATTTTATCGAAAACAACGCTAATTTTATTAATTTATTAAAATTAAGGGCAAGTTGGGGTATCTCCGGTAACAGCAACATTGACAGTTATTTATATCTCCTTAGGGTAGGCCCATCTGGAACATCTATAGATCCGGAAACAGGAGATCCTATTGTGAATTTAGATTATTACAACAATGGCAACCCTGATTTAAAGTGGGATGAAAATGAAGAAATAAATGTTGGTTTAGATTTCGGTTTTTTTAACAGTCGTATTTCTGGTTCTGTAGAATATTACACTAAAAAAATTACAGATATGCTATCTGTATATAATGTCCCTACAGAAACAAATTATGCAGGAACTGTTTACTATAATGGCGGCGAAATGAAAAATTCAGGTTTTGAAGCAACTTTAATTGGTAAAGTTTTTGATACTGAAAATTTTAAATGGAATACAACATTTACTTTCTCTAAAAATAATATGGAAGTTGTGTCTCTTGATGGCGGTAAATATGATTTAGATTATAGGGATGTGGGTTATATCTCTGCACCGGGAATTGTTGGTGTGGCTACGCAAAGAATGCTTCCTAAACATGACCTGGGAACCTTCTTCGGATTTGAATATGCTGGTGTTAGCGAAGACGGAAAATGGTTGATCAAAGGAAATGACAACGAAATTCATTATTTAGATGACGTTTCTCAATCTGATGCACAAAAAAAACCTATTGGGAATGCCTTACCTGATTTTGAAATGGGCTGGAGCAATAACTTTACTTATAGGGATTGGGATTTAAGCGCTTCTTTTAGAGCAGTTGTTGGGCATGATATTTATAATGCCACCAAACAAGTATTTGGTAATCCAGATTATATCACCCAAAGAAATGTTCTTGATGAAGCAATTGCTTTAGACGGCTATGTGGGTGGTGCATATCAAGCATTAAGTTATTATATTGAAGATGGAAGTTTCATTAAATTAGACAATATTAACTTAGGATATACTTTACCTAAAAATACAATTAAAGGCATCTCAAGTTTAAGAATCTATACCTCAGTAAATAACGTATTTACTTTGACAAATTATGATGGAATTGACCCTGAGGTTAACTTCAGTGGAGGGGACAAAAATAAAGGAGAAGCTTATTTTGGGATAGACCAATATAATATTTATCCTAAAACTCGTACAATCACATTCGGTATAAACGTTGAATTATAATATATAAAAAAATGAAATACATATATAAAATTGCAATCGTACTTATAGCAAGTTTCGCGCTATACAATTGCACAAATTTAGAGAGTGATGTTTCAGATTTTATTCCGGGAGATTTATACCCTGAAAATTCTGAACAAGCTATTCGCGTTGCCAATCCGGTTTTTACTAGAACCCAAAGCATGTTAGATGGCGGCGGTTGGTGGTTTCTTCAAGAAGTTACAAGTGATGAAGCGGTAGCGCCAACTAGGGGTGCTGACTGGGATGATGGCGGTAAATGGCGTGTATTGCACCAACATACTTGGGGAAATACCACTGAAGCCATTAATCAACTATGGGGATTAATTTATGATGCCGTACCAAGAGCAAATAGAGCAATTGAATTGCTGGAAGTAAATGCAGAAAATCCAGAAGTTGCTAAAGTATTGGCGCAAACAATTGTTGCAAGAGCTTATTATTACTATTTAGCGATTGACAATTATGGTGATGTTCCTTTTCCCAGAACCTTTACCAATGCAGAAGAATTTCCGCATAGAACACCTCGAGCAGAAGTTTTTCAAATAATTATCCAAGATATCTTGGATAATATTGATAAATTACCAACTCCAAATCCAGGAGTGGCATCTAGTTCCATAAACAAGGGTACTGCCTATGCTTTATTAGCCAAGTTATATTTAAATGCCGAAGTTTATACTGGAACTCCAATGTGGGCGGAGACTATAGAAGCTTGTAACAATGTAATTAATTTAGGTTACTCTTTAGAAGGAAATCCGTTAGCTCCTTTTTTAACTGATAATGGTTCTTCAAAAGAAAACATCTTTACAATTGCGTATGATGAAGATAAATTTACAGGATTTAATTTTCACATGAGAACTTTGCATTATTTATCGCAACAAACATTTGAGATGAGTGTTCAACCTTGGAATGGTTTTGCAATATTAGAAAGTACTTATAATTTATTTGGAAGCTCCGATTTAAGAGTTAATGGACTTTTAGCCGGACAACAATATGCAAAAGATGGCAGTGAGATTATTGATGACGTTGCTGGAGTAAATTTAATTTTAACACCTAATATACCTGCTTTATTAATCGATGCTAATACATATAGCTTAAATCAAATTCGTAATTCTGGTGTTCGTGTGGCTAAATGGGAAATTAAAGAAGGGGCAAAAGGAAATTTAAGCAATGATTTTGCACTTTTCAGATTGGCAGACATTTTATTAATGAAGGCAGAAGCTCAAGTTCGATTGACTGGAAGCGGAGCTGGAGATGCATTGGTAAATGAAATTAAATTAAGAGCAAATGCAACCGTTACAGGTAACTACTCCTTGCAAGACATCTTAAATGAAAGAGGGAGAGAATTATTGTGGGAAGGTACCAGAAGGCAAGACTTAATTAGATTTGGCAAATTTAATGAATCATGGTGGGAGAAAAATACCTCCGCAAACACAAGAAACATTTTTCCCGTTCCACAATTTGCTATCAATGCAAATGATAATTTATTGCCTCAAAACCCAGGATACTAATTAAAAATATATTAAAATGAAAAAATTAAAATTTATACTAATATTACTTTTATCTATAAGTATTTGGTCTTGTGAGGATGATGATGCCGATATTGATATTTTTCCGTCTGAAACTCTTGAAGGAGTTGCAGTGTTAAATACGCCTAACGTAATTGACTTTGAAATTACGGAAACCACAGATGTTGTTGTTGGAAATGAAAATGAAATAGCGACAACTTTCACATGGTCTGAAGTAACAGGAAATTATAATGGTTCTGTACTTTATTTTCTCGAAATGGATATTAAAGGAAATAATTTCAAAAATGGCGTTTACGCACCTTTAGGCAGTCAAGGAACTACTGAATTATCTAAAGAAATCAGTAATAACGACTTAAACTTAGCCGTAAATAAAATTAATACACAACTTGTAACATTAGGCTCTGCCTTAGCTGTTGACTTTTCAACTGCCACTGAGTTTGATATAAGAGTTGTAAGTGTTGCCGATATTTCTAAAGATAAAAGTTTTTCAGAGCCAATCACAATTAAAGTAAATGCTTATGAAAAAATAGTCGTTATTGAACCAGAATTATTTATTGTAGGCTCAGTTCAATCATATTATGGTACAAGTAATTGGAATCCGGAACAAGGTTTGGAAATGAGATACATTGGTGACGGAACCACAAAAGTTTTCGAAGCTTATATGAAAGCAACTGCTGGTGATATCTTTAAATTTATTTCAAATCAAGCTATTTGGGATAATGTAGTAGGAAACTATGGTACAATTGGTGGTGCGCAGGATGGTAACCTTAAAAATGCGAGTGATAGTGGAAATATTGAGATTTTAGAGGAAGGTCATTACTACGTTCAAGTTGATATTGATAATTTAACTTACAAATTAGTTAAAATGCAATGGGGAATTATTGGTAGTGCCACACCTAATGCTTGGGATGGAGAAACGCCAATGACATACAAATTTAACACAAATACCTGGGAAATTGCCTTAAACTTAACTGCCGGTGAAGTTAAATTCCGATCTAAATTGTTATCTAATGCAGTTTTTGGTGTTGGAGAAGACTGGAAATTCAATGTTGGAATAAAATTAAACGCCTGGGATGAAGCTGATGGAAACTTTGGAGTTAGTGCAGGAAGCGCATCAATCACATTTAAAATTGGTTTTAAAGGTGACGTTGTTGTAACTGGTATTTAATATTTAAAATAAAACATATAATATGAAAAAATTAATTTATATACTAATAGCTGTATTTGCAGTTACTGTCGCCTGTGAACCAGATGAAGTAACTATTAATACCTTAGAGGCTTCTGAAGCAGAACTAATTGCTGCAGAGTTAGATGCGCCAGCTACAAATGCATTCGAAATAGTTAGAACTACCGATTTAGTGCAAGGAAATGAAGCAACAAATGCTGTAACTTTTACTTGGTCAGAAGCAACCGGTGATAATGATGGTGCTATAATGTACTACTTACAACTTGATGTTGCCGGTAATGATTTCGCAACTGCTGTGACAATTCCCTTAGCTCAAGAAGGTACTTCGGAACTTTTGCGTGCATTAACATTTGGTGAATTAAATAAAGCTGTCAATAAAATAAGCACTAACTTATTTGCAATTGCATCTCCTCTTTCAATTAATTTTGATGATGCAAACAACTTGGAAATTAGAGTTGAAAGCATTTTAGGAGCTTCAATCGCCAAAGCTTATTCACAACCAATTGCACTAACTGTAAAACCTTATTTTTCTGGTTTAACAAATGAATTGGCTGTAAGTGGGGCTGCTTTAAATGAAGAAGTTATGATCACAGTTGCCAATGGTGTTTATGAAGGAAGATTAAATTTAACTCAAAATACTTTCAGGTTTTTTGCTCAGCCGGCAGACAATAATGTGAGCTATAATTATGAGTATTTTCAAGCCAATGGATATACAATTGATCCTTTATTAGAAAATGCAAATGATGACAATATGAATTTCAAGTTTACAGGAACTGAAGGCCCTTGGGATATTATTATTGATACTAATTCAAAATCTATTACATTAGAAGCGGTTACAATACCCGATAACATTTATATTGTAGGTAACAATACAAATCCAGCTTGGAATCCAGCTATATCTCCTAAAATGAATATAGTTAGTGAAGGCGTTTTTGCATTGGTTATTGAGCTTCAGGGAATTTCTGACGGATTTAAATTTATTCCAACAAATACGGGTTATGATGGTGACTGGGGCGCAGATGAAGCCAATCCAGGAAGCATTATTCAAGAAGGTGAAGTAAACTTAACAGGTTATGAAGCCGGAAAATACCTAGTTATTGTTGATTATAATTCGTTGACTTACAAAGTAACTGCAGTTAATAGCTTAAAAGTTGTTGGTACTATTAACGGATGGAATAGTGCTACCGCTGCACCTATGGTTGAGGCAAGTTTAGGAATTTACTCAATTGTTTTGGATTTACCGGCTGGAGCTGAATTTAAGTTTATACCAACTAATGCGAATTTTGATGGAGATTGGGGTGCAGATGCAGCCAATGCAGGACGCATTATCCAAGATGGAGAAGTGAACTTGTCAGGTTACGAAGCAGGTAAATATGTTGTTGCCGTTAATTTTAACACCTTAAGTTTTACAGTATCAGCCGTAAGCGCTATTCCGACTAATCTTTACTTAGTAGGTCAGTTCAATGGTTGGAATGCAGGTGCTGCTCCTAAGTTTACTAACATTAGTTCGGGTATTTTTGAAATTACACAGGCATTAGCTGCAGGTGGAGAAGGATTTAAATTTTTACCACAACAAGATTGGCCAAATGATTGGGGAGAAAATAAAACTTCTTCAAAAGTTCTAGAACAAGATAAAGAACAAAATGTAACTGTTGACACTGATGGAACTTATATTATTACAGTTGACTTTAACAAAGGAAATTTCAAAACTGTTTTACAATAATTTAACAATAAAAAGGCTGTTCTAACAGGCAGCCTTTTAATACTTAAACTTTATGTAATGAACCGGCCAACCTTTGTAACCGGTTCATTTCATTTAGTCATTAAATTAAACCTTATGAAAAAAACATTACTCCTATTAACAATCTTGATTTCAAGCTTTAGCTTCTCTCAAGTGCAAAATGTGACGTTTTCGATTTCACCATCAGTATTTAATGAAAATCAGCAAATAACAATTACAGTAGCTGATTTAAATCCGCAAACCGCTTGGGGAGTTTCAGATATTTATTTGTGGGCGTGGTCTTTAGACTTAAATAATCTTAATTCCCTCGATTCTCCTACAAACGGCAGTTGGACCAATTCCAACGAAGCCCAAAAATTTACAAACAATAACAATGGAACTTACTCTTTTTCATTTACACCTACCACATTATACAATAGAACTAATATTGGCAGCATTGGTTTTTTAGTGAAAGCTAAAGATGCCACAGGAGATAAAAAATCACAGGACAAAATTGTTAAGGTGGGAGCTTTTCAATTGACCTTAACAGCGCCGACAAATAACATCACAATATTAAATCCGGGACAATCATTGGCCATAAGCGCAACAGCTTCACTTCCATCGGATTTTGTTTTAAAAGCAAACGGAACAATCATTAATACATCTACAAGCGCAACATCTTATAGTTTTAACCATACCAATATCACACAAAATACAAATTATATTTTGGAAGCCACCAATAATGCCGAAACCAAATCTGTGTTTTTTCAAGCCATTGTTTCCATTGTGGAACAAGCAGTTCCTGCAGGCATGAAGGACGGCATCAATTTGAATGAAGCAGACGCCACCAAAGCCACATTGGTTTTATATGCACCACAAAAAAATGTTGTGTACCTCATTGGTGATTTTAACAATTGGCAGGCAGATAATACTTATTTGCTAAAAAAAGACACCGCAAATAATCGATTTTGGATTGAACTTACCGGATTAACGCCACAAACAAACCACATGTACCAATATTTAGTAGACGGAAACATTAAAATTGCAGATCCCTACTCTACCACTATCTTGGATGAATCTAATGACAGTTATATCAATGCGACTACGTATCCGAATCTACCTGCTTACCCAACTGGCAAAACCAATCATGCAGTTACGGTTTTAAGAACTGGCGACACTCCTTATAACTGGCAAACACCTAACTTTCAGCAACCGGAAAAAACCGATTTGGTAATTTATGAATTATTAATTAGGGATTTTGATAATCTGCACAGTTTTGATGCAGTTAAATCCCGATTGGACTATTTGCAAAATTTGGGTATTAACGCCATTGAATTGATGCCCGTGAGTGAATTTGACGGAAATGAATCATGGGGTTATAACCCATCTTTCCATATGGCATTAGATAAATATTACGGTACGCCAAAGGCATTTAAACAATTTATTGATGAATGCCACAGCAGAGGAATTGCCGTTATTTTAGATGTTGTTTACAATCACGCCACTGGCCAAAACCCTTTTTATAGACTTTGGAATACAGACAATGGCGGCTATGGCGGACAAGCAGCTGCAGACAGTCCGTTTTTTAATCCAACCGCTACGCATACTTACAGTGTATTTAACGATTTTAACCATAGCAAACAAGCCACTAAAGATTATGTAAAAAGAACAACGCAATATTGGATTGACGAATACAAGATTGATGGTTTTAGGTGGGATTTAACAAAAGGATTTACACAAAATTGCACTTCCAGTGATGAAGCATGCACAGGAGCTTTTCAAGCAGACAGGGTTGCGGTATTAAAAGAATATGCAGATTATCAATGGCAAAGCAATCCTGATTTTTATGTGATTTTTGAACATTTAGGAACCGACACTGAGGAAAAAGAGTGGGCTAATTATCGCATAAATGAAAATAAAGGTATTATGCTTTGGGGAAATATGAATTCCAACTACAACGAAAATACTATGGGCTGGGTTGACAACAATTCTTCAGATGGAGTTAAAACTGATATATCAAGGATTTCATATAAAGAAAGAGGTTTTAGTAAACCAAATTTAGTCGGTTATATGGAAAGCCACGATGAAGAACGTTTGATGTATAAAAACCTTCAATACGGAAACAGCAACACCACCTACAATGTTAAAAATTTAAACACCGCTTTGTCCAGACAGGAGCTTGCAGGAATGTTCTTTTTTACCATTCCGGGACCAAAAATGATTTGGCAATTTGGAGAATTGGGTTATGATTTTTCCATTAATACTTGTGAGGACGGAACGGTGAGCAACGATTGCCGATTGGCAAAAAAACCAATTCGTTGGGATTATTTTGACAATGCCAACAGAAAACAAATTTACAATACCTGGGCAACGCTGGCCGCATTTAAAAAGAATCAGCCTGTTTTTAACACCACCGATTTTACTTTAAATGTGGGGACCTTAACAAAATCCATCCTTTTAAAACACGCGAGTATGGATGTTGCTTTGGCGGGAAATTTTGACATCACTTCAAAAACCATCACGGTTCAGTTTTCAAAAACAGGAACTTGGTATGAATATTTTACGGGTGAAGTAAAAAACATCACCAATACGTCAACAGCAATTACGCTAAACCCAGGCGAATACAAACTATATTCCACCGTAATATTATTGGATCCTAGAGGCGGAACAGCATTGGATGACAGCGATGGTGATGGTGTTGCGGACACCATAGATTTATGTCCAAACACCCCAATGGGAACAAATGTAAACAGCACCGGTTGCCCAATATTCTCTTTGCCGGCCAACAATTTTACGGTGGAAGTGATTAGTGAAACCTGTCCGGGGAAAAACAACGGACAAATTAAAATTACAGCATTGACTGCTTTAAATTACACACTAACAATTAACAATGTTGCCTTAAATTTTACGAGCACAACGGCAACCTCTGCAAATTTGGCTCCCGGAACTTATAATTTCTGCATTGAAGTTGTGGGACAAACCTATTCGCAATGTTATGTGGTGCAAGTTGCTGCAGGAACAACAGTTTCAGGGAAATCAATCATAACTTCAGGCAAAGCATCCGTTGAAATTAAAAAAGGAACTGCGCCTTATATTGTGTATGTAAACGGACAAGAACAGTTTGAAACAAGCGCTCCAATATTTTCTGTTGATGTAAAAAGCGGCGATATTTTGGAAGTGAAAACAGCAGTTTCCTGTGAAGGAATTTATTCAAAAACCATTGATGCAATAGACGGTGTTTTTGCCTATCCGAATCCAACGAATAGTGCTTTTGAAATTACGGTTCCAACTTCAGAAACAGAAGTTGTGATTGAATTGTATTCCATCCTTTCACAATTGATTTCGGTAAAAACCTATCCGGTTGTTTATGGAAAAGTACAGTTAAGTTTGGAGAACAAACCTACAGGATTGTATTTCGCCAAAGTGAATTTAGATGAGCCGGTGACTATAAAAATTATTAAACAATAAAACAATGAGAAATCTATTATATATCGCAGCAATTAGCTTTAGTTTATGGTCTTGTGGCGGCGGCGGCGGCGACGAACCAACACCTCCGCCGGTTGTGAATACTCCGCCAACAGTTCCAACATTGGCCTATCCGGCCAATAATTTATTGTGTATAGACAATGTGCTGAATTTTCAATGGAACGCCTCAACCGATGCTGAAGGCGGTGTCATCACTTATCAAATTGAGGTTTCTAAAAACACGCAGTTTTCTCCATTGGTTCATAATGTAACTTCCACCACTGCCAGCAAATCAATTACGCTGGAAAAGGGAATTGCCTATTATTGGCGGGTAAAAGCAACGGACAATAAAAGTGCATCAAGCAATTATTCTTCAATCTTTAGTTTTTATACAGAAGGCGTTGGCATCACAAACCACTTGCCTTTTACGCCGGTATTGGTGAGTCCGGCTTTAAATTCGCTACAAACAACAGCCACCGTAAATTTGCAATGGACCGCAAGCGATGTTGACGCAAGTGACGCTTTAACGTATGATGTGTATTTTGGAGCTGTAAATCCGCCTTTAACAGCAACAACTCCTAACCATCCATCAACCAGCTTAAATGTTAACCTAAATCCTTCAACAACCTATTTCTGGAAAGTGGTGGTGAAAGATGGTAAGGGCGGACAAACAATTGGGCAGGTTTGGAGTTTTACCACGGATTAGTTTTAGCAAGTTTAAAAGCAAAAAAATTGTAACATTGATAGCTTGCCTTACAGCGACAGGTTTAAAGGCAATTTTTTATTAAATTAAATGTAATTTCGGCAATTATAATATTTTATCATGAAAAATTTTTGGAACGAACGCTATGGCGAACAGGAATATATTTACGGAAAAACACCCAATGTATTTTTTGCCGAGCAGTTACAAACATTAAAACCCGGTGAAATTTTGTTGCCTTGTGAAGGCGAAGGGCGAAATGCTGTTTTTGCCGCTTTAAAAGGTTGGCAGGTAAGGGCTTTCGACACCAGTGAAGCAGGAAAAATAAAGGCTGAAAAATTGGCTGCAGAAAACAATGTTAACATTAATTACTTGATTGATGATGCTTTAACGCTACAATATCCGCCAAAAAGTTTTAATGTGATTGCTTTCATTTATGCCCACTTCCCGCCTCCCATCAGAAAAAAAATTCATCAAAAAGCAATAACATGGCTGAAACCCGGAGGCAAAATAATTTTGGAAGTTTTTAATCCGAAGCAACTGCAAAACAATTCGGGCGGACCCAAAGATTTGTCGATGCTTTATACGGAAGAAATGTTACGCGATGATTTTGAAGGATTGACCATTGAGTTGTTAGAAACAAAAAACATTGAATTAAATGAAGGCAAACACCATCAAGGAAAAGCCGATATTATTCAATTTGTTGCAACAAAAAATTGAAATGAGCTAACGAACATAAATTATTTAACCAACCGCGGAAGATCATAGTACAATTCACTAAAATTCGTCAGAATCAAAAGAAGAATCAAAAGGAATATCATCATCCGGATCGTGGGTGTCATAGTCAATTCCGGGCGGATTGAACAAACCCCAGCGGTCAATGATATAGTCCCATTGGTCAAATGTTTTTACCCATTCTGCGAACAAAACCCTAAATTCTTCAATTTCATCCCGCAGCAATTGCAAGTAATCGGTATTTTTATAACCGCACATTTCTAAGCCGGTGCAATAAGTTGAAAGTTCCCGCGCCGCTTTGCGGATAATTGCGGCGTTTTCCATTTTTAAATCATAAATTTCAACCGCTTCGGCACCCGAAATCTTTGCGGGAATAATGGTGGCGTTTTCTCTGATATATTGCGCATAACCTTCTAACATATCACCTTCTGTTTCACTCAGGTTTTCAATATCGTACTTTGATATGCTTTCACTTATTTTAAGGCTAATTTCCATAATTTCCTGTGCCTTATTAAAAAGCGGCATTTTCTTTAGGCGCTCAAATGAATTTTCTTCGTACATAGATTTTAATTTTATGTGATAAATTTATAAAATATTGGCTTGCAGAAAATAAAAATATTTGGTCTTGCTACTGTAAACTTTTTTTGAGAATTTGAGAAAATGGAATCAATAGACTGTGTTTCAAATAAGATGCCTTAATTATTTCAAAAGATGCCTTAATTATTTTAAAAGATGCCTTAATTATTTTAAAAGATGCCTTAATTATTTTAAAAGATGCCTTAATTATTTTAGAAGATGCCTTAGCAGCTGAAAAGCAATAAAATTTTAATGAGTTCGGACTGCAATAAGTGGCTTCGAAGTCAGGTGACTTTGAAAAGCAGCGTTCAGTTTACTCCAGAAAATCAAGATGGTCTGAAAGATAAATTGACAGCTTTTTTAGCGACCTAATAAAATAAGAAATTGTTGCATTTGGATATTTAACCAAATCAAAGAAACTCAAGAAAACAAGAAGGTTTTTAAAATATAGGCACAAAAAAATCCCACAATTTCTTGTGGGATTTATAATTGGTGGGCAATGAGGGGTTCGAACCCCCGACCCCCTCGGTGTAAACGAGGTGCTCTGAACCAGCTGAGCTAATTGCCCTAAGCGGATGCAAATATATAACTAGATTTTGTTTTAAACAAAGCTTTTCTGAAAAAATAATGAAATAGTTTTACGTTTTTTTTTAAAAAGCCCAATCTACAAGAAACAGCGCTGCCGAGAACTTGAAAAAGCGCTGAACCAATTGGTTCAGCGCCATTGTTTTAATGAATTTTTATTTTTCCAGACTTGGAACATTTCTGTAAATGGCATCGCCATGCCCGGCAAATAATTTAGCATATTTTTTGAAAAATTCATCTCCTTTGGCTTTATCAGTCCAATATGCATCCTCCAACTTCGTATTTTCTTCAAATGATTTCTCAATGTCCGCCAAATTGTCAAAAACGGATACTTCAAGTATATCCCGACTGTTTGAGCCATACCGGTGTCTCATCGTATGAAAACCTTTAACATACGAATTTTTCATTGTTACATTGTCAAAATATTCCCTGTAACCGGCGCCACCGGTGCCTGATTTATTCTTTTTCACATAATAAATCAAAGGCTCTTTTGAATCAGTTTTAAGTGGTTTGTTAAAATTCATGGAAGCGTAAATTTCATCGCTGTGTTTGGTTGCATAATAGCTGTTTTGCTTGTCGAAAAAAGCGGTTCTTGCTGCTTCATCAGGCCAAGCTTCCATCACCAATTTGGTGGTGACATCGTTTGCCTTTTCAATGTCTTCCCAGGAATTATAAACCGACACCGACAAAATTTCGGAATCATCTGGCGTAAAATAATGCATATAGTAACCCGAGCCAATAATTAAATCGTTTTTGGCAGTTACTTTATCATAATATTCCTGCTCGGTTTTTTTCCAATCGGTAAAATCAACATTGGGATCCGTGTTCCTGTGAAGCGTTGTAACAGTTAAAAAAACTGGTTTAAATTCAGCATTTTGGGTTTGCTGGCCAATGGTTTTTGAAGTAAACATAAATAGAAATACAAGTATTCCAAACGAAAAGTTTTTAATTGTCTTCATTAGTAAATAAATTTAGTTAGTAATCAGTAAAATCAGAAATTCAATTCCGCAGTTAATGCCAAATTAAATGGAAACAAAATAATGTATAAAAATTAATAAATGATAAATAATGAATGAGGTTTACGGTAGCAATTTGGAGTTAACATTGCTATAAAGGTCTGTCACTAAACAAGTAACTATGCTATAATAAAGTAAATATAATATTTTTAGGAATACAAAAATGACAAAGCAAAAAAATATTTCGCCATTATTTAGGGTATCAGAAATTGTAGATTTTTGTTTATAAAACCTCAGCGACCACAAAAGTACTTCCGCCAACATATATTAAATCGTTTTTTGAAGCCTTTTCCAAGGCCGTTTTATAAGCGGTTTCCACAGAATTATAGGCCTCGCCCATTAACTGAAATTTGGCGCATTGTCGCTGAAATTCTTGTGCGTCCAAACCTCTTGGAATATTTGGCCTGCAGAAATAATATTTGGCATTTTTTGGAAATAAGGGCAAAACCGATTTTAAATCTTTATCGTTCACAACCCCTATAACAATATGCAGTTGTTCAAATTTTTCCTCCTGAAGTTGTTTGAGCACATAAACAAGTCCTTCGGCGTTATGGGCAGTGTCGCAAATTACTTTTGGCTGTTCATTCAAAACTTGCCATCTGCCCAGAAGTCCGGTGTTTTTTACCACATTTTGAAGTCCGTTTTTTATATTTTCTTCTGAAATAATAAAACCTTTCAATTTTAATACCTCTAAGGTTTGAAGGACTGTTTTAATATTGTGAATCTGATAAGCTCCTTTTAAATCGGATGCATAAAGAGTGTCCACATTCTTTGAAGCTAAAAATAAGGGTGCAGATTTTTCTTTGGCTATTTTCTCAAACACCGGAAACACTTCCTTTTGGTATTCGCCAATAACTACGGGAACATTACTTTTGATGATTCCTGCTTTTTCAAAAGCAATTTCGGGCAGGGTTTCTCCCAAAAACTGCGTGTGGTCATAGCCAATATTTGTAATAACGGAAACTTCGGGCGTAATGATGTTTGTGGAATCCAGTCTTCCGCCCATTCCTACTTCCACCACCGCAATATCAACTTCATGTTTTGCAAAACAGTCGAATGCCAATCCCACCGTCATTTCAAAAAATGAAAGATTATTTGATTCAAAAAAGGATTTGTTGTTTTTTATGAAATTTACGACTTCAATTTTCTTGATGAGCTTTCCATTGATTTTAACACGCTCCCTAAAATCCTTTAGATGCGGCGATGTGTATAAACCAACTTTGTAACCCGCTTCCTGTAAAACAGAGGCTAACATGTGGCTTGTGGAACCTTTACCGTTGGTGCCGGCCACGTGAATGGATTTAAACGTTGCTTCAGGGAAATTAAGATGCTTGGAAAGTGCGATGCTGTTGGTTAAATCTTTTCTAAAGGCTGTTTTTCCCTGCCTTTGATACATAGGCAATTGCGAAAACATCCAATTGAGGGTGTTTGTATATTTCATTAAAAATTATTGCTTAGGATTTAACTTAAATCTGTATCTTATATAACCTGTTTGATTAATATCTGCTTTAGAATCAGCTTGCCAAGTGGTTTTTAAAGCGGCTTCTTTTGCTTTTTCAAAAAAATAGGGATCACTATTTTTAGCTCCTTTTAATCTTGGAACTGCTTTAATAACATTACCTTTTCTATCAACTTGTATGTCAACTACTACCACCACACCCATTTCCACAAGCGCTATATTTTTTTCAGTTTTATCATATATAGGATCTGGCTTATTTAACGGGTTTCTGTTGCCCAATTGGTAATCACCGCCGCCACCGCCGGATCCATTGTCGTAATAGCCGTTTGCATTGGGATCTCCGGTTATTTTTCCTTTATCCCCTGCTGTATTGTCATTGCCTTGTCCGCCTGTTGCTGTTCCGTTGCCGTTGCTCACGCCGCCTATCAAAGCATCTACTTTTCTTCTTTTTTCAAGTTCTTCCGCTTGCTGTTTTGCGATTGCTTCACGTTGGATTCTTTCTTTTCTGGCCACTTCATCGGCTTTCTTTTTTGCTTCCAGTTGTTTTTTAATCACAATGGCATCTTCTGTATCTTGGGTAAGCACTTCTTCGGCAATTTTTGGCGCAGCTTGTGTTACCTGCTCTTTAACGGCTTCTTGCTGTTCCTGAACGGCTTCCTGGGAAGCGGGCCGTAAAGCTTCTGTTGGCTGAATATCGCCTTGCCCAACTTCGGAAGTTCCAAAATTTAAGGCAATCCCAAATTCTTCAGGTGGATCTAAATAAGTTAATCCGAAGAAAAAAAGTCCAACCACCAAAAGGCCCATCACCAAACTTGTTAATGCTGCTGACTTACGTTTATGGTCGGTATCAAATAAACTTAACATATTTTTATTTTGGTCTAACGGCCAATATTACTTTATATCTGTTTCTGTTTGCTATATCCATGACTTTAACGGCTTTTTCAATAGGAACGCCTTCCTCTGCCCTTAAAACTATGGTTGGCTCTTCTTTGCCTTCTAACAATGCAAGCAAATCTTGTTCCAATATTTCCTCATCCACTATTTTGCTGTCAATATAAAAAACCAAATCCTTGGTAATAGTCACCGAAGTGGCTTTATTATTTTCGGTAATGCCGCTTGCTTTTGGCAACAAAATATCCAAAGCGCTGGTGGTGACCATTGTTGAAGTAATCATAAAAAACAACAGCAACAAAAATACAATGTCGGTCATAGATGCCATACTAAACTCCGCGCTTATTTTATTTCTGCCTCTAATATCCATAATCTATTTTGGTTGAAAAGCCCCCTAAACCCCCGAAGGGGGAATTAGGATTTTCAAAGCTAAAAGACAAAAGTTTAAGTAACCAAACTTTCTTTTTCTTTTCTCTTGCCTCTCTTTTTTTAATTAATAATTGTCTTAAATCGGTTCGTTTAATAAATCTAAAAATTCTACTGAATGCGCTTCCATTTCATACACCACTTTATTGGTTCTTACCACCAAATGGTTGTATTGAATGTAAGCAATAATTCCTACAATTAAACCTGCAACCGTAGTTGTCATCGCAGTGTATAAACCGGCAGAAAGCAGTTTAATGTCCAATTGTCCTCCTGCATTCGCTATTTCATGAATGGCAATAATCATCCCAATCACAGTTCCCAAAAACCCAAGCATAGGTGCAGCTCCTGCAATGGTGGCTAACACACTCACATTTTTTTCAAGTTTATATATTTCCAATCGGCCGGCATTTTCAATGGCTGTATTGATATCTGCCAAAGGCTTGCCAATTCTTGAAATTCCTTTTTCAATCAATTTTGCTGCGGGAGAACTTGATTGTGCACATAAAACTTTTGCGGAATCCAGTTTTCCATGAGATATGTAATCCCTAATTTGATTCATGAAATTACTGTCGGTTTTTGAGGCTGCTTTTATGGCAAAGTACCTTTCAAAATAAATATATAAGGCAACCGTTAACAAAACTAAAAGCAAGGCAATAATCACCTGACCTCCTACACCGCCATCCATAATGAGGTCATAAATAGAAAGTGATTTTTCTTGTGGAACAGCCGGCACTGTCTCTTGTAAAATTTCAGTTGATTCTTGTAGCATAATTAAAACATTGTTTATTTTTTAGTTTTATTTTATTTAACGAAAATATGAATTTAAAATTGCATTTTTATTTTTTAATAAAAAAACCCGAGATAAATCTCGGGTCGCTAACCTTAAAAAGTTAAATTCCGAATTAACATAAAGGCGATAGCCCCGGCAAGAAAACCTGCGGCGGCAAGCCCTGTTATATTTTTTAAGTACCAGGTAAAACTAATTTTTTCCATTCCCATGGCCACAACACCTGCTGCAGAGCCTATAATTAACATACTTCCTCCTGTTCCTGCAGAATAGGCCACAAAATGCCATAAATGGTCATCTATGGGTTCCTGGAACATTCCCATACTGGCTGCAACCAAAGGAACATTGTCAATTACTGCAGAGCCAACTCCTAAAGCCATAATCACAATGTCGGTATTTGGCACCATTAATTTAAGCGCCTCAGCACCATTAAATAAAATTCCTAAAGACTCTAAAGCCGCTACCGCCATTAATATTCCGAAGAAAAACAGCACACTTGGCATTTCAATTCTTGATAAGGATCTGTGCACGGGACTATGAAATCCTACAGCAGCATCTTCCCCTTCATTTTCTTCCAATCTTGTAAGGTTAAATTGTGTACGGCTATGCAATTCAGCAAAAATTGCGACTACTCCCAACGACAACATCATCCCAACATAAGGCGGTAAATGCGTAATCGTTTTAAATATCGGAACAAAAATAATGGCTCCCAATCCTAAATATAACATTCTTGGGCCATATTTGCTTTTTGGCCCTGCATCTGCCAAGGCACTAATATCAATATTTCCTTTGAATGGTTTCATAAATGAAGCGATATAAACAGGAACAACTACACATAAAATAGACGGAATAATTAGATATTCCATCAATTTTGCCGAAGTCACTTTTTTACCGATCCAAAGCATGGTTGTGGTAACATCTCCAATAGGTGACCAGGCTCCGCCCGCGTTGGCGGCTATGACTATTAAACTTGCAAACCATAAGCGTGTCACTTTTTCAGGAACAATTTTTTGAAGGATGGTCACCAATACAATTGTGGCTGTTAAATTGTCGATAATTGAAGAAAGCACAAATGCCATTCCTGCAAAAATCCACAATAACTTTTTCTTGCTTTTTGTTTTTACGAAATTTTTTATTGTTCCAAATCCATCAAAATAATCAATGATTTCAACTATGGTCATAGCGCCCAATAAGAAAAATAAAATCTCGGCGGTTTTACCCATATGATGCAGTAATGTTTCTTCCAATAAGTGATGTCTTTCGGCCAAAGTAAAATCTGCGAAGCCTTCCACCAGTTTTTGGCCGGCAGAGTCGAACCAATTTGGAAAGCTATCAATTCCAAAAGCGACCAAAGCCCAAAGTACTGCCATCATTATCAATGCGGGAATTAGCTTATCCAGTTTTAAATTATTTTCCAGGGCAATTGCCAAATATCCAAGAATGAAGATTACTACAATAATTGTTTCCATTTTTTATTTAAAGTTTATATTAATTGTTTCAATGCGATTTCAAAAGCGGTCTTACAAATTTCCTTTTTTCCTGAACTTCTTTCATGTGTTTTTTCCAGGGCATTTTTAATGGTATTTGAAATGTCGCTAAAAATAGCGGCATCTTTCATTGGCAGTTCCACTCGCGACTCCATTAAATAAGCAAAAACGCGTGCGATGCCGCAATTTGAAATAAAATCGGGCAACAAACTTACTTGTTTGTCGGCGAATTCCATGATAGGTCCGAAGAAAATTTCTTTATCGGCAAAAGGAACATTCGCACCCGGAGAAATAACTTCTAACCCAGCTGCTGCCATTTTTGTTACCTGATCTTGGGTTACCAAACGTGATGCGGCTGCAGGAACAAATATTTCTGCAGGCAACGACCAAATTTTTTCGTTAATTTCATCAAACGGAATCATATTTTCGGCAGTCAGCTGATTGCCGTTTTTTTCCAAAAATAAGGTTCTCATTTCTTCCAGGGTAAATCCGGCTTCATTAATCAAACCGCCGTTTCTGTCAATAATCCCAACCACTTTAGCGCCCAATTGGGTTAAATAATAGGCTGATGCAGAACCAACATTTCCGAAACCTTGCACAATGGCGCGTTTTCCTTTAATGGAACCTCCATAAATATCATAATAATGTTTTACGGCTTCGGCAACGCCGTAACCTGTTAACATATCGGCAACTGTAAATTTTTTGGATAAATCGGGAGAATAATTGGCGTCCTCAATCACTTTTATGACGCCAAAACGCAATTGGCCAATTCTGTTGATTTTTTCTGCTTCGGTAGGTTTAAAATGTCCGTTAAAAACACCTTCCTGCGGATGCCAAACGCCACAATCTTCGGTCATTGGAATCACTTCATGAATCTCATCAACATTCAAATCGCCGCCGGTGCCGTAATAATGTTTTAATAAAGGGGTGACGGCTTTATACCATCGTCTTAAAACTGCTTCTTTTCTGGGGTCGTTGGGATCAAAGTTAATTCCCGATTTTGCGCCTCCAATTGCCGGGCCTGAAACGGTAAACTTCACTTCCATAGTTTTTGCCAATGAAAGCACTTCATTCATATCCAATCCTTTGCGCATTCTCGTTCCTCCGCCTGCAGCACCGCCTCTTAATGAGTTTATAACGGTCCAGCCTTCTGCTTCGGTTTCTTGGTCTTTCCAGTGAAAAACGATTTCTGGTTGCTTATCTTCGTACTTTTTTAATAATTTTTTCATCCTTGATGTTAACTAATTATGACTTTAATTTACTTCCTGTTCTTAATAAAATTACCTGCTGTTTAAATATAATTCCTCCCAGCGGAGGTCACATTTGTGTCATAATTTAGTTTTAGGCATTATTAATAAAAGCTGATCAAGTGCAACAAATATAATAAAAACTTATGCAAAGTTCGCGAAGATTTTTCGGGAACAAATCCATTGGTATTTCTTCAACCAAAAAATAAATTATTTATTTGATTTTCAGCACTTAAACTTAATTAAAAATAAACTCCTAAATTTCTTATCGCTGATTTTCTGATTTTTTTTTACCACAATTCATTCAAGTATCTTTTGATGAAGGTTGCGCTAAACAACGATTTTTTCCTTTTTATTAAATATGTAAAATTTTACCTAAAAAAGATTTATATTTGAACAAAAAATAAATTTTATATAAAACTCTTATCAATTATGGATTTTAATTTGACTGAAGAACAAATAATGATACGCGATGCCGCTCGTAATTTTGCGCAAACTGAGCTTTTGCCGGGGGTAATTGAACGTGATGAAAAACAACAATTTCCTGCCGAACAAATAAAAAAAATGGGGGAACTTGGGTTTTTAGGGATGATGGTTGATCCAATTTATGGCGGCAGCGGCTTGGATACGATATCTTATGTTTTGGCGATGGAAGAAATTTCAAAGATTGATGCGTCGGCTTCCGTAGTGATGTCGGTAAATAATTCTTTGGTTTGCTGGGGATTGGAAACTTTTGGGACAGAAGCGCAAAAACAAAAATATTTGGTTCCGCTTGCAAAAGGAGAAATCATAGGCGCTTTTTGTTTGAGTGAGCCAGAAGCCGGTTCCGACGCCACTTCACAACATACAACCGCCATAGACAAAGGAGATTATTACTTGTTAAACGGAACAAAAAACTGGATTACAAACGGAAACAACGCGAGTGTTTATATTGTGATTGCCCAAACTGATGTCGCAAAAGGACATAAAGGAATTAACGCTTTAATTGTTGAAAAAGGACTGCCTGGCTTTGCCGTTGGAAATAAAGAAAATAAATTGGGAATTCGCGGATCTGATACCCATTCACTGATGTTTACCGATGTAAAAGTACCCAAAGAAAATAGAATTGGCGAAGACGGATTCGGATTTAAATTTGCCATGAAAACACTTGCTGGCGGCCGAATAGGAATTGCTGCGCAAGCCTTGGGAATTGCTTCCGGAGCTTATGAATTGGCCTTAAAATATTCTAAAGAGCGCAAAACTTTCGGAAAAGAAATTAGCCAGCACCAAGCCATTGCTTTTAAATTGGCCGATATGGCAACTTCCATTGAAGCTGCAAGACATTTATGCATGAAAGCTGCCTGGGAAAAAGACGAACACCTTAATTACGATTTAAGCGGCGCCATGGCAAAATTATATGCTGCTGAAACCGCAATGAGTGTGACCGTTGAAGCCGTTCAAATTCACGGTGGTTATGGTTTTGTAAAAGAATATCATGTGGAACGTTTAATGCGTGATGCCAAGATTACCCAAATTTATGAGGGAACTTCTGAAATTCAAAAAATTGTGATTTCAAGATCTATATTAAGTTAATTAGATTTTAAAATAAAAAACCTGTGAAACATAAGCTTCACAGGTTTTTTTATTTTAAAATTATTGAAATACTAAATTCCCAATTCTGTAAATAATTCTTTTATTTTAGGATCAGACGGTCTTGGCGCATCGGCATCAACAATATTTCCTGCACCATCTATCAATATAAATCTAGGGATTGCATTAATGCCATAATCTAAAATAAATTGAGATTCAAAATTGTTGTCTGCATATAATTGTATGCCGCTCAATTGTTCGTCCGCAACCATTTTTTTCCAAGTTTCATGCGCTTCCGGCTTGTCGACAGAAATACTTACAAACTGAATATTTTTTCCCATAAATTCTTTTTCCAATGCTTTTAACGCAGGTATTTCAGCTTTACAAGGCGCACACCAGGTTGCCCAAACATCGATATAAACATATTTTCCTTTTAAATCGGCCAACGAAGTTTTTCCGCCTTTAAAATTTTCATAACTTGTAAACATCGGTGATGCTTTCCCTTTTCCTAAACGGGTTAAGGTTTCATGCATCGCTTCATAATTGGATTCAATATAGCCAAAAAACATTTCATCGTTTCTGGCATCCATAACATTAATGATCGAATCTAAATCTTTGGCTTGATCTTTATAACCTTTCAATTCCGATTTTACTGTGGCAAGTTTGGCATCAAACGCTGCCTTGTCCAACACAAAGTAAGATTTAGGATTTGCGTTGTCGCTCATATAAAATGCGCGTTTATTTTCCATGAAATTATTGGTTTCCGCACCTTCTCCCTTAAACAAAACACCATCAGATAATTTTTCGCCTTTAAACTCCAAGTTTAAATCGTAACCATTTTTCAGGAATAAAGTAACTCTGTCGCCACCATTTGAAATCGCATGCACACCATCGGTCACTTTCAACGTATCTGAAAACGTACCGTCACTGTTTACGGTAATATCTTTTGAAAATCCTCTTCCCTGAACCGTGATTTTTTCAAGGCCCGGAGTTTTTAATTTTCCGTTTAATGTTACGTACTCCTTAGGTTCTGATTTACAGGACATTATTGCAATCGCTGCAAAAAGTAAAATTATTTTTTTCATTTTATTATTAAATTATTTATTAACTATTATTAAATTTTAAGTTCACCAAACAATCTGGTTAATCTGCTGCTTGATGGCCTTGGGGCGTTGGCATCAACAATGTTTCCGCTAGGATCAATTAGAATAAAGCGAGGCGTTGTTTTAATGAAATATTCCTTCACAAAACTTGACTCCATATCTTTATCGGCAAACAATTGAATTCCGGCAAATTTATTTTCGCCAACCACACTTTTCCATTTGTCATGGTCTGCGGCCCTATCCACTGAAATACTCACAAATTTAATATTCTTGCCTTTGTAAGCAGTTTCAAGTTCCTTTATAGCATTCATTTCTCTTGGATTTGGACTGGACCAAGTAGCCCAAATGTTTATAAAAACATAGTTCCCTTTTAAATCCTCCAGTGATGTTTTTCCCCCTGCAATGTTTTCAAAATCTTTAAATTTTGGGGAAGGTTGTCCTTTAATCACCGTTTTAAATTGATTGTAACTTTCGGTAATTTCCTTTTTATGCGCTTCATTTGTTGAAGAAGCCATAAATTGTTTGTAAAGTCCTTCTAAATCTTCTGAATTGGCAAATGCATATTTAACCCGTTCATAAATCAACTCGTTTTTCATTGTTGGTTGTTGAAGCGCTCCAACTACTTTAATGAAAGCAATGTCACTGTCAATTTTATCTTTGCGAGCCAAATCAGCAGCTTGTCTTCTATAATAAGAAGTCGCCAAAGTTCTGTAATCCGCTGAGTATAAAAAATCCTCCTCATTGTCATACTTGATTTCTTCCGCCCCTTTTAAAAATCCTTCAGAAGTTTTAAAACCGGGATCATTAGCGTAATGGCTGTGAAATATTTGGTAGTTATTAAGTCTTACCAAATAGGTATAATTTAGATTTCTCTTTTCTTTTTCTTCAAAATCGCCAGAAATTCCTTTGCTGTCAGAAACTAATTTTTCCAGAGCGCTTTTAATTTCTTTCAATTTTGAAACGTAAGCGGCCTCATCCAATTTATAGATGGAATTGTCCTCACCCATCAATTTTTTCTCCGTTTTTTGTTTTTCAAACAAATAAGTGCTTATTTCTGAACCTTCACCAGAAAAAGTCAGCGTATTTTCAAAATCCTTTGCGTCAAAATTAATGGCTAAATTATTCCCCGCTTCAACAAAAATTTCTGTTCTGTTTCTGCCATATTGAAAGGTGTAAATACCTGTTTCAATTAGTAAGGTGTCCACAAAACTTCCGTCTCTGGCAACATTAAGAGTTTCAATAAATTCCTTGTTATTTGGTTTTTTGAAGGTGATTTCGCTTCCTCGGTTGTTGGTAATTTTCCCGGAAACAACGGTAGCGGCTTTTTCCGTATCATCTTTACAAGACACTATTGCAATAAAGGCTATTAATAACCAGATTTTTTTCATATTTTATGCTGATTTTTGTTATATAATGGGCAAATATAAAACATATTGCATAATAAAATTTGTTTAATATTACTTTAACAAATTATTTGCATATTCTGTTAGGAATGCGGAATTTTGAGGACTCAAAACACAACCATGAACAACCTACATGACATCAATTCCAAGCAGTTGGATTTTACTGCGGTAAGCGAACTCATTTTTACTGAAAAAAAATTAAAGCTTTCGCAGGAATCCATTGAAAAAATTGAAAATTGCCGTTTATACCTTGACAAAAAACTTGAGAAACACGGAGCGCCCATTTATGGCATCAATACCGGATTTGGATCTCTGTGCAATGTAAAAATTGACAATGACAATTTGCATAAACTGCAGGAAAACCTGGTGATGAGCCACGCATGCGGAACGGGAAGAAAAGTAGATAAATCTATTGTGAAACTGATGCTTTTGCTAAAAATTCAATCCTTAAGTTACGGCCATTCAGGGGTTCAACGAGAAACTGTGGAACGATTGATCGATTTTTACAACAACGATATTATCCCGGTTGTTTATGAACAGGGTTCGCTTGGCGCTTCGGGCGATTTGGCGCCTTTGGCCCATTTGTCGTTGCCATTAATTGGCAAAGGCGAAGTGTATTTTAACAACGAAATTGTTGCCAGTGAAGTGGTTTTAAAAAAATTTAACTGGAACAAAATCGAATTAAAATCGAAAGAAGGACTGGCTTTGTTAAACGGCACCCAATTTATGGGCGCTTACGGCGTTCACTTAATCCTGAAATCATACAAACTTTCTTATTTGGCCGACTTAATTGGTGCGCTTTCTTTGGATGCGTTCGACGGAAGAATTGAACCTTTTAATGAATTGATCCATTTTATACGGCCTCATAACGGACAAATAAAAACAGCGCAACGCATTAAAGATTTTTTGGAAGACAGCGAAATTGTTGCCCAGCATAAAGAACATGTGCAGGATCCATATTCTTTTAGGTGTATGCCGCAAGTGCACGGCGCCAGCAAAGATGCCTTAAACTATTGCAAAAAAGTGTTCACTACCGAAATAAATTCGGTAACCGACAATCCGATTATTTTTACGGAAGCCAATGAAATCATTTCAGGTGGAAATTTTCACGGACAACCTTTGGCCCTGGCCTTTGATTTTATGGGAATCGCCATGGCTGAGCTAGGAAGCATATCAGAAAGAAGAACTTTTCAGCTGATTTCCGGACAACGAAATTTACCGCCGTTTTTGGTGAAAAATCCGGGATTGAACAGCGGTTTGATGATTCCCCAATATACCGCAGCAAGCATCGCCAGCCAAAATAAACAATTGGCAACACCGTCATCTGTGGATTCCATAGTTTCGAGTAACGGACAGGAAGATCACGTGAGCATGGGCGCCAATGGAGCCACAAAAACCAAACAAATTGTTGACAATATAGAAACTATTTTGGCCATTGAACTGCTGAACGCTTCACAGGCTTTGCATTTTAGAAAACCGCTAAAAAGCTCAGAATTTTTGGAATCGTTTTTGGAAATGTACCGCAGCGAAGTTCCTTTTATTGAAAACGACACCCTTTTAAGCACCGAAATTAATAAAACGGTTGATTTCTTAACCAATATGAACATTGACCCTGAAGAATTGTTTTCATAAAAAAACTAAAAGATGCCATTAACAATAAAAAAAACCTGAAATTTCAAAAATTTCAGGTTTTTTTATTGTATTATGTTATTTATCAGTAATTTACTGCTTTTTAGATTTATTCCCAATCGGGCATTGTTGCATTTATGAAGAGTAAAACTCTTTCATTATTCTGATTTACATCAATTTTATAAATTGAATGTGTTGAAATACCATCATTAGAAGTATTTACAAAAATAACTTCAGCTTCATTCGGTGAAAATCTTGGATCTAAATCAAGAGTTCCGGCAGGTTTATCAAAAGATAAATCAGTTGCTGAATTTGCATTAATATTATATAAAAAAATATGGGTATCTAACTGCCTATTATTTGGGCTTTCAAATTGTGAAATATCGTAGCAATACAATAGTGATTTATTATCAACTGAAAAATTAAGTCCACCAACAGCTCCTTTCACTTCTGAAAGAATTGTTTTTAATATATCTCCGGACATATTAATCGTATAAATAGATGAATTATATCCGGTTATATCGTTTGTTTTTATGGCAATCATACTTTCATCATTACTCCAATCACATTCTGTGATGTAGCTGCCGTCTAAAGTTTTATAAATTTGCTGAAGCCCGCTACCATCTTTGTTTATAAGATATAATTTGTCATAATGAGGGTAAATTAATCGATCTCCATTAGATGACCATGAAAAATCAATTTCATTTAAATTAATTCCTGCTAATGGCACGGCTGATGTAACTTTAAAAATATCTGAACCATTGGGCTTCATCGTAAATAAATGAGTTTCATTATTATAGGTTCTCAAAAATGCAATTAAATTGACAGTCTGGTTTTTTCTTGGTCTCCAGCTGTTTTTATCCTCTAGCGTTAAATTAACAACATTTTCGGGTTCACTTGTTGCATTATTGTAACTTGATGAATAGATTACATTGTTGTTATTCGAACTTTTTTGAACATAATAATACCTGTTTTCTGGATCAACTTTCGTTTTAAAAGTACTTATAACACTTAAAACTTCCGAATTTATGCTGTCCGTTACTGCAATTTGCCAAAAATATTTTACGCCATATCTTAAATCTGAAACTACATATGCAGTATCTATTAAACTTTCAACCTTAATAATATCATTGTTATAATCATTTTTAATTTCGATTCTGTATCTAATTAAATCTTCTTCCGGGTCTTTTGAAGACCAAATTAATTCAACTGAAAGTTCTTGTTCTTCAACGCCATCTGTTGGGGTAATCAATATGGGAGTGGATGGAGGTCTGTTTAAAGCAGTTTCATCGTCCATTTCAAAAATAACATTCACAGTTAAGTCTTTTGTAACCGTTGCGGGTTCAAAATTCGTCAAATAATCTTCTTTAATCACACTTACAGAATAATCCCCTGCCTCAACATCTTCCATTATAAAATAACCATTAGCATCAGAAAATACAGTGTTATTTGTTGGACTAATTGTGATTTTTGCGTTTTCTATTGGGTTAAAACTCTTTGCTTCAACCACCCTGCCGGTAATGGTTCCCAATCCAACTAAATCTATGGTGTCTTCACTACAGTTTATAAACAAACTTAATGCAAAAATTATGACTAATCTAAATACTTTTTTCATCTTCATTTTTTTATTTATTCAAAAATTACCGACTTAACTTTTTTGTATGGTTTTCCTATATAAAAGTTTAATCCAATACCTATTCTCCAGAAATAATCATCTCTTTTTCCATTAACAACACCATCAAGTTTATCGTTAAACATTATATTTTGTTCACCAAATATTTTAATTCCAATATTATTTACCGGTAAATATTCAAAACCTAAACCATATTGAAATTTTGGTGATGCTTTACCAATATCACTGCTTGGAGTGATTCCGCCTACACCTCCATATAAAAATGGCGTAAAATTGTCATAAGGCAAAACGTTGTATTCCAAGTTCATATCCACAGTAAAAAATTCGTCTATAAATGATTCTTCATTTTCTAATTTTAAATACCCAACGCCCATATTTAGATTGAAATTTGGCCTTTTAAAAAAAATCTTTAGGGAGGAATTGGCTGATATGTTTGCAACCGGGTTGGCATAATCACCTGCGATATGTGCAGATCCGCCTGAAAAACTAAGTGCAACCTTTCCTCTTCTGTCCTCCAATTTCCTGTCTAATAATACGGTAGATTCCATTTCTTCCAACTCTTTAAGATACTTTACTTTTATTATATCTGCAACTTCTTGTCCGCCTTGTGGCATCCACAAACCATCAATGATCCCTTCGATAATTAAATTTTCAACCGCTTTATCAATTGCTTCTTTAACGGCCAATTGCGCAGGTTCATTTTTAGTTACGCCAGTTTCTACTTCCAATAATCTTCTTAAACTAACATACCTGAATAAATTTGCTGAGATTCCTTGAGATAGAATTGTTTTTGATACATACACATTTTTTAATATTTGTCCGCTTGAGGTTGAAACAGCCCTTAAATAAACAGTTATTCTGTCTTCTCGGTATTCCGTTGATCCTCCAGCTCCAAAATACCTGGCTCCAGACCCTCCTGTAATAATGTTAGAATCGTAAGAAATCACACCGCCTTCAAGAATAACTCCGGCAAACAATAAGGGTGGTAAGGTCGCAACTTGTTTGTCTTCTGAGTTTGCTGCATATTCTTGTCGGGTAGATCTTATGATTTGCCTTTCATTTAATAAATTGCCAATATTTTCACGTTCAATTGGGGTAAACCATTTTGATTCTTCCAATGATTTTAATAAAATGGGAGTACCTCCTTGGGTAATTGCGGTACTGAAAGTTGACACGTTTTCAACTAATTTATATTGGCCTGTTTGGTCTCTAAATTTATAGACACCAACAACCATTTCTTTCATTGGTAAAATTCCTTTTAAAATGCTTTCGCTTGATGTGTTTTCGCCAATTCTGGCTTTACTGTTGCTGAATGGTTGGTTAAAAAAAGTGCCACAACTTGTAAATAGCACTAAAATAAATAAAAAAATGCCTTGATAATTCTTTCTCATTTTTGGGAGTTTCAAATTATTAGTTTGGTATTGTAATTTGTGTTTGCTCTCCTGTTTTGGTATCCAAAATATTAATAAGCAATCCACCGGTTGATGGTGAAACATTCACCACTAATGAGCCAAACACAAAAGTCCCGACACCAAGACCTTGATCACCAAATTGTTGCTGAAATAAATCTTGGGACAAAGAATTTAACAATTGCCTATTTAAACTTTCGGTGAAGTTTTCCAAATCTGTTGGCTGGCTAAAATCAAATCCGGTATCTTCCTCAAAATCGTTTTGGGCATTGGCACTCGCTAACAATTGTTGGTAATTAAAGGTGTCACCGCCAAAAAATGGGTTAATTGGTTTATATACCAAATTTTGTGAGAGAATTGAGCAAGGAAAACTCAGCAGTAAAAGGACTATAATTAAATTCAACTTTTTCATACTTAAAGTTATTAAAAAATTCTTAAATCCTACTGTTTTTAAACAATAATTTTCGTTGTATTGCAAATTGATTGATTTTTTGTAGGGCAGCTGTAACAGCAGACCTTAAAAATTCTTCATCGGGTTTTGCGAAGAATTCAAAAACATTTTGATCTTCTATCTCTATGGTTATGATGCTGCTTCGCCCAAAATAAGGCTTTTCCTTTATGTTTATTACAAAGGGATATTGATTGCCTGAGTTGCTGTATTCCTGATAAAAATAATCGTGAAAATCTTTGCCAATTTTCGTGATGACATCTTCAACAACAATTCCTTTAATTTCAAAATCACTTTCATCAACTACTTCATTTTTTTTTTCCTTTTCAGCTGCATAAATTACAATTGAATCTTTTGAAATTAGCACATCGTCTTTTCGTATAAATAAAAAGATTTTGCATTCTTCATCTTTTTGAATATTAATTTTTAAGGAAGACAATTCTTTTTTTTCTCCAGACTCCAAAGAAAATTGACCAGATTGCGTATTTCTGGAATAATTTCCTTCCGCTCCTTTTTTTAATGAAAATAGCAAATAAGAATAATCATCTTTAATGGTTGCTTCATTATTTTGTGCAACAGCCTTAGCATCAATTAAATTATCCGCAACTTTTGCCACAATTTTAGCGCTCACGCTTTCCTGGGAAAAAACTAAATTTGCATTAAATAAAAATAATAAGCCTAAAATGATGTTAAATTTGGACGTTTTCATAACGCTAAAAATTAATAATTTTTAATAACCAACGTTTCAAAGTTTGCTTTTTGAACAATGCCCATGTTTTTTATCAATGAATTTTCTCCAAAGATTTGAAGAGAATTGGAATTTCCTTGTTGAAGTATGTTAAAATTTGAAGGAGAATTGTTGTAATAATTAATAAACTGATAGTCATTATTGTTTCCAAATTGGCTTACGGATTGAGTATCATTAATGTTGCTTTTAATGTCAATTTGATTGTTGTTGCCAATTTGATTTAATTTTACTGAACTGTATTGATATTGATTTGCGGAAGTAATTGGCATTTTATTTTCAAGCAATAGTGAAGCTTCTTTATTTAACTGAAAATACTGATTAATTATATACGTAGTTTCATCCGATTGTTGCGCATTACCGCTAAAAAAATTGAAGTTAGCCAACACTAAAAAAATGAGCAATAATTGATAAGAATTTTTCATGGCTGTAAAATTTTTTTATTCTATGTTAAATATAAGAAAAAAGAGGGAAATTATCCCCCTTTTTTTGTTAAAGTTTTTACTTTAAAAAATCCTCTAAATCTAATTAGGAGCTAAAAAACTGTTTTGCTCTACACAGGCCATATTACCATTTCCTAACTGAGTAATTGCACTATCATTCATATTTGAACCAGAACTATTTGCAGTTTGATTTACTGTGGCATGGTTTTCATTTCCAAATTGGTATACATAATTATAATTCCAACCTGTTGTGCCCTCTGTTTGTGTTAAACAGTTAGTGTTATCATTTCCAACTTGTAAAACTCGTGACGTATTTGTTAACCCACTAAAAGTATAAGAACCTGCATTCTGAACTTCAACAGAAACGTTTCCATTTCCTGTTTGTTCAGTTCGCGCATCGTTAAGACTTCCATTTTGTGTTTGGCTTACGGTGTTGTTCTCACCATCTTGAATAATACTTGCATAACTACCATTAGCGTGGTCGCTTCCAGATTGTTGATGTTGTGTAGCCTCGTTACTAGTGCCAAATTGGTCAATTCTGGCCTCATTATTATCATAATACTGTGTTTGTGAAGATGCATTGCTAGTACCGATTTGGTTAACGTATGCAGAATTATCTTCAGCAAATCCAACACCAACTATCTGTGAAGCATAATTCCAATTTCCAGTTTGTATTACTGTACCATTGTTTTCATCACCCTTTTGATTAATGTCAGAATAGTTATGACCTCCAGCTTGATATACAGTAGCAATATTTAACAGTCCTCCCATACCATTTGTATCATCTCCATCTTGACGAACCATAGAATAGTTTCCTAAACCAAGTTGTAAAACATTGGCACTATTCTCCATACCTCTTTGATGAACATCACTCACATTTTCTATCCCTTGGTGATACTGTCTAGCGATTTGCGGAACACTACAACCATCACACAATGCTTGGGCAGGTGCAGGCGTTAACGCAACATTACCAGGTAATGGATTATGTGCTTCATTTCCTTGCGCAAATAACATACTTGTAGCACATAATAGCGCTACGCTTAAAAATAAATTTTTCATGATAAAAGGTTTTAAATTAAACATTAAATAATAAATAATTAAAATTAAATTAAAAATTTTATGCATAAATCTATAAGGGCATTGAACATTTTTTAAACTATTATACAAATAATTTAAAAAAGTTCCATAAACCTATACTAAAATTTAAATACAATAATAAGACGTGAAATACAATTTTTTTTTGGGGAACTAAAATAACGCATACCCGTTTTTTCAGTTTTAGAAATATTTCTTACCTAAAGGTACAATCAAAAATGAATTAATTCAAGTAAATTAATAAGAAATATGCAATTGGCAAGAAATTGAAAATTGATTGTAGGAGATTTAAAATAAATGGTAAATAAATTCTGTACCCCCAGAAAAAAACATTTTGTGATATAGGGAGCCGAAAGTCCATCCATCCCAAGGTTTAATGAATATTCATTGTAAATTTTTATTAATTATTTTATTTTGAGAAATTAAAAAGGGCGAAAAATTTAAATCTTTCGCCCTTTTTATTTCAAATAATCATGTAATATTATTGGTATATTTTTATATTCCGAATCTTCTTCTGTTGTTCCAGGTAATGCTTCTGGAATTTTTAAAATCGATGGTATTTAAGCTTATTTTGCGGTCTTGACTTTTAGCATTTTTAATGGTTTCCATAAAGAATAAATTAGTAATTAATGATGGCACAAAAGTACAATATATTTTAGATTTTCAACAATATTTTATTATATATTTCACATTATTTTAACAATTATTTTTACATAAATTAATTATTGACTATTTTTAAACCTTATTATTTACATTATCAATAATAAAAATGACTTTTCACGCATATTCTAAATAACAATTTTCAAATAACACGATATAAAAATTAAATAATTGGGAAATTGGCTGGTGCGGCCAATAAAGGATTAAAAAATTACAAAAAAGCAATAAATCAACAAGCCGCAGATTGCTTCACCGCATTTCATTTCAAGCAAGAATTCGTCTTTGTTAGATATCTTGAAGCGGCAGCAAAAAGACAACGCTACAATCTGCCCTGAACTTTCACAAACTGCCCAAAACAGCACCAAGTTAAATAAAGAACAGATTGCTTCGCTACACTGCGTTATGCTCGCAAAGACGAACAAACGGAATTAAACAGCTACGCGATTAAACGATTAAACAGTTAAACAGTTAAACAACCATCCTATTTAGAGGAATCTAACGGAATTTTACCGGAAAGAATATCGAAATACATTTTAAAGTCAGAGCGTAAACTCCACAAGGGATATTGAAAGGTTGCAGGCTTATTTTTTTCAAAAAAGAAATGGCCAACCCAAGCAAAACCATAACCTGCAACAGGAACTGCAATCCACAGTTTAGGCATATTATGGTACACAGCCGTAAATGCCAAAGCAAAAACAATGGTAGTTCCAATCACGTGCAGCAAACGGCATATTTTATTGCTGTGCTGTTTCAAGTAAAACGGATAAAACTCCTCAAATGATTTTATGCGATCTTCCATAAAACAAATGTATTTAAATAATGTTGAATTTTGAATTTTGGATTATAAATTGTGAATTTAGCCTAATTTAATTTTTAGTTCAATAAATTCCCCTTCGGGGGCTAGGGCTTTTAAAGTTTGAAAGTAAACCCCGCCATCAAATTTCCTTTTGGCATGGGCACCAAATTGGTTTCTGTGTATTCTGCATTAAAAATATTGTTGGCCGCTAAAAAAAATTCCATATGAGTTTTAAGCATCGCACTTATTTTGGCATCAACCACATTGTAATGCTGCCTGTTGGTTCTTTCTACATATCTGTAGGTTATATGCTGGCTGAAAATTGGGCAAAATTTAGTGGAAATGCCTGATGTAAGTTGGTGTTTGATGCTATTGATGGAATATTGGGTGAATTGCACTTGATTGTCTTTGATGACATCCTCAATAAAGCTATAACCCAAATTAAAATTTTGTTGGTATTTGCTCCATTTAAACTGATAATTAATGGTTGTTTCCAAACCTTTAGCCACCACTTCACTAAAGTTTCTGGCTTCCCATTTATCGGCTTCATTATCTTTGGTCCAGTCGATTAAATTATCCGATTTTCGGTTAAATAGGGAAACATCCATTTGAAAATTGGAAACTGTAAATTTAATTCCCAACTCTTCCGCCAAAGCGGATTCCGCCTCCAAATCGGTATTTCCCTTGGTGGTTGGCCCCACATAATACAAATCGGTAAAAGTAGGCACGCGATAGGTATAGCCAATATTTCCATATAATTTCACTTTTTCTGAAATGCGGTAACCAACATCCAATCCGGGAAAAGCTTTGGTATCAAAATCGGAATAAGAGCTGATGGCAACACCGGGTGTAATATCAAGATTTTCATTCAACAATTCAAATCGGTGTTCAATAAAACCTGTGATGGCCGTTCTTTGGTGATCGCCTAAATTATTGCTCACCAAAAATATGCTGGAAATATCCAATCCAACCCCTGTTTTTCCCAAACTCGAATTAAAAACGACATTTGTTTCTGCGCCTATTTTATTTGAGATGTGTAAATTCCGGTAATAGGAAGGATTTTCTCTAATAAATAAATACAAATCCTGATTTCTTCTCCAGTAAATTCTTGGTTTAATGATTACATTATTGTGCGAATAATTTGATGAAAGTGCCACCAAACTTGTTTGCATTTCTTCATATTGGTCTTTATAGGCCGGACTTGTATAAAATCCGTTTGCACCAAATTTACGTTGCGCAAACGAAGTGATTAAACTGTAATTTTTGAAATTGGATTTAAAAAATGCTGCGCTATTCTTAAAATCGGTATTGTATCTGTATCCATCAGATTCCTGATGACTCACCGTAGCCAAAACATCGCCTTGGTTAAATTTGTGCCCAAAAGACACTTCGCCTTTTTTATTGTTGTAAGAACCATAATTAAAATTTACGATTGCGGCATTTTCCGTTACCGCCTTTGTCACAATATTTATGGCGCCGGTAAAAGCATTTTGTCCATAAATACGTGCGGCAGGTCCTTTAATAATTTCAATTCTTTCAATATTTTCCAAGGATAAAATGCCATTCATAGTATGATGCCCCGTTTGTGCATCATCCATTTTTACGCCATCAATCAACAACAAAGTTTGGTCAAAATTTCCTCCTCGTATATATAAATCTGATTGCATTCCGTCAATTCCCCTTCTTCTGATATCTACTCCTGTAACATTTTGCAATGCATCAGCCAAATTGGTTGCTGCCGATTTGGCGAGATCCTCATGGCTTAAAATAGTGATGGTGCGCGAAGTTTTGGAAAAAGGCAGGGATATTCTGTTTGAAGTTACTTCAACTTCTTTCAATTTAACGGTGTCTTTTTGTGCGTTTACTGAAGTGGTTATAATTGTTAGCGCAATCAGTAAAAAATAAGATATTTTCATTTAAACAAATTCTTTGTTAACAGTCGGCAAATCTATTAAATTGATACGAAACACAAAGCAAAATAGATAAAAAAAAGCCAAACTTTCGTTTGGCTTTTTTTAATTTTATGCTTCTCCCGAGGGTCCAAAATTCAATGGAATCGTAGGTTGGTCAAAATCCTTTATTTCCCCATGAGTTTTCTCAAACCTGTGCACATTATCGGCAAGCGCTTTCAAAAAACGCTTTGCATGTTGCGGAGTTAAAATGATTCTTGATTTTACCTTAGCCTTTGGTTGCCCAGGCATAACACTTATAAAATCAACAACAAATTCTGAAACCGAATGATTGATAATCGCCAAATTAGAATATATTCCTTCGGCAGTTTTATCATCCAACTCAATATTTATTTTTCCTTCTCCTTCAGATTTTTGATTGCTCATAATTAAAGTTTTGACATCATTTCCTCTTTAGGGCCAACAATAACGTTTTCATAATGTTTCATTCCTGTTCCTGCAGGAATACGTTTTCCAACAATTACATTTTCTTTCAATCCTTCCAAGTAATCAATTTTACCGCTTACCGCAGCTTCGTTTAACACTTTAGTTGTTTCTTGGAATGAGGCTGCAGAAATGAACGATTTTGTTTGTAATGACGCTCTTGTAATTCCTTGCAAAATTTGCTCAGCCGTTGCCGGTCTTGAATCTCTTGCTTCCACCAAATTTCTGTCCTCTCTGCGCAATACGGAATTTTCGTCACGCAATTGGCGAGGAGTTATAATTTGTCCTTCTTTTAAAACATCAGAATCACCTGCATTTTCAACCACTTTCAATCCATAAATATCATCATTTACTTCAAAGAAATCGTTTTTATGCACCAATTGATTTTCTAAGAATAAGGTATCTCCAGAATCAATAATTTTTACTTTACGCATCATTTGGCGAACAACCACTTCAAAATGTTTGTCGTTAATTTTTACGCCCTGTAAACGGTAAACCTCCTGAATTTCATTTACCAAATACTCCTGAACTTTTGACGGCCCTTGAATATTTAAAATGTCATCCGGTGCAGTTGCTCCTTCTGAAAGTTGCATACCTGCTTTAATGTAATCGTTTTCCTGAACTAAGATTTGATTAGAAAGTTTGATTAAATACCTTCTTACATCTCCCAATTTAGATTCAACAACGATTTCACGGTTACCTCTTTTAATTTTACCGAAAGATACAACACCGTCAATTTCCGACACTACTGCTGGATTTGATGGGTTACGTGCTTCGAATAACTCGGTTACACGTGGTAAACCTCCTGTAATATCTCCGGCTTTACCAGATTTACGAGGGATTTTAACAATTACTTTACCGGCAGGGATTTTCTCACCGTCTTCAACGATTAAGTGAGCCCCTAAAGGTAAGTTGTACGATCTGAGTACATTGTCATTTTTATCTTTTAACAATAACGTTGGTATTGTTTTTTTGCTTTTTGACTCGATAATTACTTTTTCCTGGAAACCAGTTTGTTCATCGATTTCTACAAGGTAATTTACTCCTTTTTCAACATTATCAAATTCAATTTTACCTGCAAATTCAGAAACAATAACACCGTTAAATGGATCCCATTTACAAATTACATCACCTCTTTTTAGTTTTTCACCGTCTTTTATAAAAATGGTTGAACCATAAGGAATGTTGTTTGTGCTTAAGGTTAATCCGGTTTTCTCATCAATAACTTTAATCTCAGATGTTCTTGAAATAACGATATTCACAACATTTCCATCATTGTCTTTCCCCGTAACAGTTTTTAAATCATCTATGGAAGCAACTCCTGAAAGTCTTGCATTTAAGCTATTTTCTTCAGAAATATTTCCTGCAACCCCTCCAACGTGGAATGTTCTCAATGTTAATTGTGTACCTGGTTCCCCAATTGACTGTGCCGCAACAACGCCAACCGCTTCTCCAATTTGTACCATTTTTCTTGTTGATAAGCTATGCCCATAACATTTGGCGCAAATACCTTTTTTGGATTCACAAGTTAAAGCAGAACGTACTTCCACACCATCAAGAGATGAATTTTCAATTCGTTTTGCAATTTCAGTAGAAATTTCTTCTCCTGAACGAACAAATAATTCTTCTGTAACTGGATCAACAACATCGTGCAATGATACACGCCCATCAAGTCTTTCGCTTAATGATTCAACAATTTCATCATTCTTTTTAAGTGGTTCAACAAATAAACCTCTTAAAGTTCCACAATCCACTTCATTGATAATCACATCTTGCGAAACATCAACCAAACGACGTGTTAGGTAACCCGCATCGGCTGTTTTTAACGCAGTATCCGCCAAACCTTTACGTGCACCGTGCGTAGAAATAAAGTATTCAAGAATTGACAAACCTTCTTTAAAGTTCGACAAAATTGGATTTTCAATAATTTCTCCTCCGCCTGATGATGATTTTTTAGGTTTCGCCATCAATCCACGCATACCTGTTAGCTGGCGAATTTGTTCCTTAGAACCCCTTGCACCAGAATCTAGCATCATAAACACAGAGTTAAATCCTTGTTGGTCTTCGCGCAAACGTTTCATGGAAAGTTCAGTTAAACGGTTGTTTGTAGATCCCCAAATATCAATTACCTGATTGTAACGTTCTTTATTTGTTAACATACCCATATTATAGTTTGCTATAATAACGTCAACTTGTTCGTTTGCATCAGCAATCATTTTATGTTTTTCCGGCGGGATAATAATATCTCCCAAACTGAATGACAAGCCGCCACGGAATGCAAATTTGTATCCCATATCCTTCATGTCATCAAGGAATTTTCCGGTTGTTGGCACATCTGTAAGTTTCAGAATTGTCCCAATAATATCTCTTAAGTTTTTCTTGTTTAAAACTTCATTGACATAACCTGCTTTTATCGGCACAACTTCATTAAATAAAACCCTGCCGACAGTTGTTTCAATTATTTGTGAAACCAATTCGCCTTCCGCGTTAAAATCTTTTGTTCTAACTTTGATAACCGCATTTAGCTCAACAGCTTTTTCGTTGAATGCAATGGTTACTTCTTCAGGAGAATAAAAAGTCAATCCTTCACCTTTTACTTTACGTTCAGGCGTAGATTTTCTTTCTTTGGTCATATAATACAATCCCAAAACCATGTCTTGGGAAGGCACCGTGATTGGCGCTCCGTTAGCCGGATTTAAAATATTATGTGATGCAAGCATCAACAATTGACATTCTAAAATGGCTTCTGGGCCTAATGGCAAATGAACTGCCATTTGGTCACCATCAAAATCGGCATTGAATGCAGTACAAACCAATGGGTGTAACTGAATTGCCTTTCCTTCAATTAATTTTGGTTGAAAAGCCTGAATACCCAAACGGTGTAATGTAGGAGCACGGTTTAACAATACAGGATGTCCTTTTAAAACATTTTCTAAAATATCCCAAACAACAGGTTCTCTTTTATCTATAATTTTCTTTGCAGATTTTACTGTTTTTACAATACCTCTTTCAATCAATTTTCTGATTACGAAAGGTTTGTACAACTCAGCTGCCATATCTTTTGGCAATCCGCATTCGAATAATTTTAATTCCGGTCCAACAACAATTACAGAACGTGCAGAATAATCAACACGTTTTCCAAGTAAGTTTTGACGGAAACGTCCTTGCTTACCTTTTAAGGAATCTGACAATGATTTTAACGGACGGTTTGATTCTGTTTTTACTGCTGATGATTTGCGTGTGTTGTCGAACAATGAATCCACAGATTCTTGCAACATACGTTTTTCATTACGTAAAATTACCTCAGGCGCTTTTATTTCAACCAATCTTTTTAAACGATTGTTTCTGATAATAACCCTTCGGTATAAATCATTTAAATCGGAAGTGGCAAAACGGCCACCATCCAACGGCACTAACGGACGCAATTCTGGAGGTGTCACCGGAATCACTTTCATAATCATCCATTCAGGACGATTTTCCCTGTTTTTGCCTGCATCTCTAAAAGCTTCAACTACGTTAAGTCTTTTTAATGCTTCTGTTTTACGTTGTTTAGATGTTTCTGTATTTGCTTTATGACGCAATTCATAAGACAATTCATCTAAATTGATACGATTAAATAAATCAATTAAACATTCGGCACCCATTTTAGCAATGAACTTTTCTGGGTCGTTATCGTCTAAATATCTATTTTCATTAGGGAATGATTCAAGAATATCCAAGTATTCTTCTTCCGTTAAGAAATCCATTTTTTGCAATGGATCCCCACTGGCGTTTTTAGCTCCGGCAGGCTGAATGACTACATAACGTTCGTAGTAAATAATCATGTCTAACTTTTTAGATGGCAAACCTAAAAGGTATCCCATTTTGTTAGGCAATGATCTAAAATACCAGATATGAGCAACTGGAACAACCAAATTAATGTGTCCTACTCTGTCTCTACGAACTTTTTTCTCGGTTACTTCAACACCGCATCGGTCACAAACTATTCCTTTATAGCGAATTCTCTTGTACTTTCCGCAAGCACATTCAAAATCTTTTATTGGTCCAAAAATTCGCTCACAAAACAATCCATCTCTTTCAGGTTTGTGAGTTCGGTAATTTATAGTTTCCGGTTTTAAAACTTCTCCATTTGATTTCTCAAGAATTACTTCGGGAGACGCCAATCCAATAGAAATTTTATTGAATTTTTTTACAGTGTATTTATTATCGGTTTTTCTGGCCATAATATATTAATAATGGATTCGAATTTAAAATTGTAAAATATATAATAGCCAGAAGGCAAAATTGCCTCCTGACTATCTTTTTTTGTTATTCCTCTAATCTAACGTCTAATCCAAGACCTCTTAGTTCGTGCATTAAAACGTTAAATGATTCAGGTAATCCTGGCTCTGGCATTTCATCACCTTTCACAATAGCCTCATAAGTTTTGGCTCTACCCAAAACATCATCAGATTTTACTGTTAAGATTTCTCTTAAAGTGCTTGATGCTCCATAAGCTTCAAGTGCCCAAACTTCCATCTCTCCAAAACGCTGACCTCCAAATTGTGCTTTACCGCCCAATGGTTGTTGTGTAATTAACGAGTATGGTCCAATTGAACGAGCGTGCATTTTGTCATCAATCATATGGCCTAATTTAATCATATAAATAACGCCAACTGTTGCAGGTTGGTCAAAACGTTCTCCTGTACCACCGTCATATAGATATGTATGACCAAATGGCGGAATACCGGCATCTTCAATCAACTGATTAATTTGGTCGATTTTTGCGCCATCAAAAATTGGCGTTGCAAATGTTTTGCCAAGTTTTTGACCAGCCCAACCAAGAACCGTTTCATAGATTTGTCCAATATTCATACGTGAAGGCACCCCAAGAGGGTTCAACACGATATCAACCGGAGTGCCATCTTCTAAAAACGGCATATCTTCAGCGCGAACGATACGGGCAACAATACCTTTATTTCCGTGACGTCCTGCCATTTTATCACCCACTTTTAACTTACGTTTTTTAGCGATGTAAATTTTGGCGAGTTTTAAAATTCCCGCTGGCAATTCATCACCTACTGAAACTGTAAATTTCTCACGACGTAAAGATCCTTGTAAATCGTTTACTTTTATTTTATAATTGTGAATCAATTCATTCACAAGCATATTAATATGGTCATCGGTAGTCCAAACTCCTCTGGTTAAATAAGCAAAATCAGGAACTGCATTCAACATTTTTAAGGTAAACTTTTTACCTTTTTGAAGAATTTCTTCACCCAAATCGTTCATAACTCCCTGAGAAGTTTTTCCACTGATTAAGTTGAATAATTTTTCGGTTAAAACGGTACGTAAATCCTCCAATTTCGCAGAATACTTGTGCTCTAAATTGGTAATGCTGATTTTATCTTTTGCTCTTTTTGATTTGTCTTTTACGGCACGTTCAAATAACTTCTTGTCAATAACAACCCCACGCAATGATGGAGAAGCTTTTAACGAAGCATCTTTTACGTCACCGGCTTTGTCACCAAAAATAGCTCTCAATAATTTTTCTTCAGGTGTTGGATCAGATTCTCCTTTAGGCGTAATTTTACCGATTAAAATATCTCCCGGTTTTACTTCAGCGCCAATACGGATCATTCCATTTTCATCCAAATCTTTTGTGGCTTCTTCTGAAACGTTAGGAATATCGTTTGTCAATTCTTCCGCACCCAATTTAGTGTCTCTGACTTCCAATGAATATTCATCAATATGGATAGAAGTGAAAATGTCTTCTTTTACCACTTTTTCGGAAATCACAATCGCATCCTCAAAGTTGTACCCTTTCCAAGGCATAAAAGCCACCTTCATATTTCTTCCCAATGCCAATTCACCGTTTTGTGTGGCATAGCCTTCACAAAGCACCTGGCCTTCTTCAACCCTGTCACCTTTTTTAACAATAGGTTTTAGGTTGATTGAAGTTCCTTGGTTTGTTTTTCTGAACTTGATTAAATTGTATGTTTTGCTGTCGCTGTCGAAGCTAACCATACGCTCTTCATCAGTTTTGTCATATTTAATTTTAATGGTGTTGGCGTCAACATACTCTACAGTACCCAAACCTTCAGCATTGATTAAAATACGTGAATCTTTTGCAACCCTTCTTTCTAATCCAGTACCGACAATTGGCGCTTCCGGACTGATTAAAGGAACTGCCTGACGCATCATATTCGATCCCATCAACGCACGGTTTGCATCATCATGTTCCAAAAATGGAATTAAAGAAGCCGATATTGAGGCGATTTGGTTAGGGGCAACATCCATATAATTCACCACTTTTGGGTCAACTACCGGATAATCTGCCTCTTCACGAACAATTATTTTGTCGTTTACAAAATTACCTGCATTGTCTAAAGGAAGATTTGACTGGGCAAATTTCATTCCTTCTTCTTCTTCAGCACTTAAATATGATGGTTCATCAACAATATTTACCTGACCATTGGTTACTTTTCTGTAAGGTGTCTCAATAAATCCTAAATTATTCACCTTTGCAAAAACTGCCAATGATGAAATTAAACCAATATTTGGTCCCTCAGGAGTTTCAATTGGACATAAACGGCCATAGTGGGTAAAGTGAACGTCACGAACCTCGAATCCCGCTCTTTCTCTGGATAAACCTCCAGGTCCCAGTGCCGATAATCTTCTTTTGTGCGTAATTTCAGCCAATGGATTTGTCTGATCCATAAACTGAGACAATTGGTTTGTCCCAAAAAATGAATTGATGACAGATGACAACGTTTTGGCGTTTATCAAATCAATTGGTGTAAACACCTCATTATCACGTACATTCATACGTTCACGAATGGTTCTCGCCATACGGGAAAGGCCCACGCCAAACTGACTGGCCAATTGCTCGCCAACAGTACGTACACGACGGTTTGATAAATGGTCAATATCATCCACTTCCGCTTTTGAATTGACTAATTTTATCAAGTTTTTGATAATGGTGATAATATCTTCTTTCGTTAAAACTTTTGCGTCAACTGATACATCTAAGCCTAACTTTTTGTTCATTCTGTAACGCCCGACTTCACCTAAATTGTAACGTTGTTCTGAGAAGAATAATTTATCAATAATACCTTTTGCAGTTTCGAAATCTGGCGGTTCCGCGTTACGCAACTGTCTGTAAATATGTTCAACAGCTTCTTTTTCAGAGTTTGTTGGATCTTTTTGCAAGGTATTGTGAATAATGGCATAATCGGCCATTTCATTATCTTCTTTATGAAGCAGGATTGTTTTGGTTCCTGATTCAATAATTTCATCAATTTGATCTTTTTCTAAAATGGTATCTCTGTCCAATACGATTTCATTTCTTTCAATAGAAACAACCTCGCCGGTATCTTCATCAACAAAATCTTCAAACCAAGTTTTTAAAACACGTGCGGCCAGTTTTCTGCCTATATATTTTTTAAGTCCGCTTTTAGAAACCTTAATTTCTTCAGCAAGATCAAAAATTTCCAAAATATCTTTATCTCTTTCATAACCAATAGCTCTGAACAAAGTGGTTACAGGCAATTTTTTCTTTCTGTCAATATAAGCATACATTACTTGATTGATATCAGTTGCAAATTCGATCCAAGAACCTTTAAAAGGAATTACCCTGGCTGAATATAATTTTGTTCCATTTGCGTGGAATGACTGCCCGAAGAATACCCCAGGAGAACGATGCAATTGAGAAACTACAACCCTTTCGGCGCCATTGATTACAAAGGTACCGCTGTGTGTCATATATGGAATTGTGCCAAGATAAACATCTTGTACAATCGTTTCAAAATCTTCGTGCTCAGGATCAGTACAATAGAGTTTTAAACGCGCTTTTAAAGGCACGCAATAAGTTAAACCTCTTTCGATACATTCTTGAATTGAATATCTAGGTGGATCTACAAAGTAGTCCAAAAACTCTAACACAAATTGGTTACGAGTATCACTAATTGGGAAGTTATCGAGGAAGGTTTTATATAATCCTTCGGTACTTCTTTCGTCAGCTTTGGTTTTTAGTTGAAAAAAATCTTGAAATGATTTTACCTGAATATCTAAAAAATCCGGATATTCCATTACCAATTTAGCTGATGCGAAGTTTATTCTTTCGGTGATTTTTTTTGTTGCCAATGGACAAAAACTTTAAGTTAATAAAAACTATGAAAATATAAGAACGAATATATACACAAAACGGTTTAGGTCTGAGGCTTTCACCCAGACCTAAACCCTAAATTGTGTTAGCTAATGAAAGCTTATTTAAGCTCAACCTCAGCTCCAGCTTCTTCTAATGCAGCTTTTAATCCTTCTGCTTCATCTTTAGAAATACCTTCTTTTATTGGTGCTGGTGCAGCATCTACAATAGCTTTAGCTTCTTTAAGTCCTAAACCTGTTAATTCTTTAACTAATTTAACGACTGCTAATTTAGAGTCTCCAGCTGCTTTTAAAATTACATCGAATTCAGTTTTTACTTCAGCTTCTTCATCACTGCCTGCTGCTGCTGCTGGACCTGCTACTGCTACTGCAGCTGCTGGTTCAATACCGTATTCATCTTTTAATATTTTAGCCAACTCATTTACTTCTTTAACTGTTAAGTTAACAAGTTTCTCTGCGAAATCTTTTAAATCTGCCATTTCTCTTTGTTTAAATTTTATTATTTAGTTTATTTAGTGCGCGTATTTATTTTTCTGATAAAGTTGTAAGGATTCCAGATAGTTTATTGCCTCCCGATTGCAATGCTGAAATAACATTTTTAGCAGGCGATTGTAATAAACCAATAATGTCTCCAATAACTTGTTCTTTAGATTTTATGTTAACTAAAGCTTCTAATTGATTGTCCCCAATATAAGTTGCTTCTTCAACATAAGCTCCTTTTAACAAAGGAATCAGTGATTTTTTTCGGAAATCTTTAATTAATTTAGCAGGAGCATTACTTGATTCAGATATCATTAAGGAAGTATTTCCTTTTAATATCGATTGTAAATCTCCAAAATCTTTATCAGATTTGTCCATTGCTTTGCCAAGCAATGTATTTTTAACAACAGCCAGTTTTATGTTTGCTTTAAAACAGGCTCTGCGTAAATTAGATGTTTGCAAAGCATTTAACCCAGATATATCTGCAAAATAGATTACCTTTCCTTCAGTTAACTTGGTTGTTAAAGCTTCTATTACTTGTGATTTTTCTTCTCTCGTCATAATTACTAAGTTTTAACTTTAATTAAACTGATTTTGTGTCAATATTCACTCCAGGGCTCATTGTACTAGAAAGATAAATACTTTTGATGTAAGTTCCTTTCGCCGTTGTAGGCTTAAGTTTCACCAAAGTATTGATGATTTCATGTGCATTATCAATAATTTGTTCGGCATCAAATGATGCTTTCCCTATACCTGCATGTACAATACCGGTTTTGTCGACTTTAAAATCAATTTTACCAGCTTTAACTTCTTTTACTGCTTTTGCAACGTCCATAGTCACTGTTCCAGTTTTAGGGTTTGGCATTAAACCTCTTGGTCCTAAAATTCGACCTAAGGGACCTAATTTACCCATAACACTTGGCATAGTGATAATAACATCCACATCCGTCCAACCATCTTTAATTTTTTGAAGATAGTCATCCAATCCAACATAATCAGCGCCAGCTTCTAAGGCTTCAGCTTCTTTATCTGGAGTTACCAATGCCAATACTTTAACATCTTTTCCGGTTCCGTGCGGTAATGTAACCACGCCACGAACCATTTGATTCGCTTTACGAGGATCTACACCCAATCTAACAGCTATATCAATAGATGCATCGAAATTTACACTTGTAATTTCTTTTACTAAAGCGGAAGCGTCTTTTAAAGAGTATGCTAGATTTTTATCAATCTTAGCATGTGCTTCTTTTTGCTTTTTAGTTAATTTTGCCATTTTAATAACTGTTTTATTTTTTTATAGGAGCTTCTCCACTTACGTTAACACCCATTGAGCGTGCTGTGCCAGCTATCATAAGCATAGCAGATTCGATTGTAAATGCATTTAAATCTTGCATTTTATCTTCAGCAATAACTCTTAATTGATCCCAGGTTACTGTAGCCACCTTGTTACGGTTTGGCTCAGAAGACCCTTTTTTTGCTTTAGCAGCTTCCATAATTTGCATAGCCGCTGGTGGAGTTTTCACAACAAACTCAAAAGATTTGTCTTTATAAACAGTAATTGCCACTGGTAAAATCTTTCCTTGTTTGTCTTGGGTTCTTGCATTAAATTGCTTGCAGAACTCCATAATATTAACTCCGGCAGCACCCAAAGCAGGTCCAACTGGTGGTGATGGGTTAGCAGCACCTCCTTTAACCTGTAATTTTACTACTTTACTAATTTCTTTTGCCATCTTTAAATCTTAAATTATATATTACGCATAAATTGGAAGCCAATGCATAATATCTCCATTATTTCTGTAACAATTATGAAATTTTTTCAACTTGCATGTAACTTAATTCCAATGGCGTTTTTCTGCCAAAAATCTTAACCATTACTTCAAGTTTACGTTTTTCTTCATTTATTTTTTCAATAGTGCCGTCAAAACCATTAAATGGTCCGTCAATTACTTTTACTGTTTCTCCAACAATAAATGGAATTGCGACATTATCATTTTGAACTGATAACTCATCAACTTTACCCAGCATTCTGTTTATTTCCGATTTTCTCATAGGTACAGGATCTCCTCCTTTAACCTCTCCCAAAAATCCGATAACTCCGGGTATTGATTTGATGATGTGTGGAAGTTCACCACTTAAGTTTGCTTCAATCATTACATAACCTGGAAAATAAACACGTTCTTTGTTTATTTTCTTTCCATTACGCACTTGAATCACTTTTTCTGAAGGTACAAGGACTCTATCAACATAATCAGTCATGCCTAAACGGGCAATTTCGTTCTCAATATAAGTTTTTACCTTATTTTCTTGACCGCCAATTGCTCTAACAACGTACCATTTTTTAACAGAATCTGTCATACTAAATTTTACTAATTAAAATAGTTTAAAATATTCAGTTAAAACTGTTTGAAAGGCTTTATCTACAGCAAATACCGCTATCGCAAATAAAACTGTAAATACAGCAACAACAACAGTCGATTTTTGAGCTTCTTCCCAAGAAATCCAGGAGACCTTATTGCGTAACTCTTCAAATGAGTCTTTTATGTAATTGATTAAATTCATCTTTTCAAATTTTGCACGGGTGGAGAGACTTCCTTCGACTACGCTCAGGATAAACTTCTCACACCACTTTTGTTTATTAGCACGGGTGGAGAGACTCGAACTCCCGACACCTGGTTTTGGAGACCAGTGCTCTACCAACTGAGCTACACCCGTAAATACAAGGTGCCCCTCTTAAAAGAAGCACCTATAATTTATCTTGTATCAGGTGTATATTATTAATCTAATAATTCTGTAACCTGACCTGCACCAACTGTTCTGCCGCCTTCACGGATTGCAAAACGTAAACCTACGTTTAATGCGATTGGTTGATGTAAATCTACTTTAATTGTTAAGTTATCCCCAGGCATAACCATTTCAACTCCTTCTGGTAAAGTAATTGTACCAGTTACATCTGTTGTTCTAACATAGAACTGTGGACGGTAGTTGTTATGGAATGGCGTGTGACGACCACCTTCTTCTTTTTTAAGAACGTAAACCTCAGCTTTGAATTTACCGTGTGGAGTTACAGAACCTTTTTTACAGATTACCATTCCTCTTTTGATATCTTCTTTTGCAATACCTCTTAATAAAAGACCGACGTTATCTCCTGCTTCACCTCTGTCTAATATTTTACGGAACATTTCAACTCCTGTAATGGTAGAAGTTAATTTTTCAGCTCCCATACCAATAATATCAATGATATCACCGGTGTTTGCAATTCCTGTTTCAATACGACCAGTAGCAACTGTACCACGACCAGTAATTGAGAATACATCTTCAACTGGCATAAGGAAAGGTTTATCGATATCACGAGTTGGCAATTCAATCCAAGTGTCAACTGCATCCATCAATTCCATAATTTTTTCCATCCATTTAGGCTCTTTGTTTAAAGCTCCTAAAGCAGATCCTTGAATAACTGGAGTGTTGTCGCCATCATAGTCATAGAAAGACAATAAATCTCTGATTTCCATTTCTACTAGTTCCAATAACTCTTCATCATCAACCATATCCACTTTATTCATGAATACAACCAATCTTGGAATACCAACCTGACGACCTAATAAGATATGCTCTCTAGTTTGAGGCATTGGTCCGTCTGTTGCAGCAACCACAATAATAGCACCGTCCATTTGGGCAGCACCAGTTACCATGTTTTTCACGTAATCCGCGTGACCTGGACAGTCAACGTGCGCATAGTGACGATTTGCTGTAGAATACTCTACGTGTGCGGTATTGATAGTGATACCTCTTTCTTTCTCCTCAGGAGCGTTATCAATTTGATCAAAGTTTTTTACTTCACAAAATCCTTTTTCTGCTAATACTACAGTAATAGCAGCTGTTAAAGTTGTTTTACCGTGATCAACGTGTCCAATAGTCCCAATGTTTAAATGTGGTTTTGAACGATCAAAGGTTGCTTTTGCCATGATTATTAAATTTTAATTTTTAAATCTTAGTTATATATAGTGTTAATTTCAATTCTAATTTTGAGCCAATGATGGGATTTGAACCCATGACCTCTTCCTTACCAAGGAAACACTCTACCCCTGAGCTACACCGGCAAAAAAAAGAGCGAGAGACCGGGCTCGAACCGGCGACAGTCAGCTTGGAAGGCTGAAGCTCTACCAACTGAGCTACTCTCGCAATATTTTTTTTCAATTCCCTACTGCTTTATACTGCTATAAAACAATTGTGGTGAGAGAAGGATTCGAACCTTCGAAGCTTGCGCAGCAGATTTACAGTCTGCCCTCGTTGGCCACTTGAGTATCTCACCATTTTTCAAAGATCTGGCCGATAGATACTTTCTTCGACTGCGCTCGGTACAAGCTTTTAATTTTTATACCTTCTAAATTACTTCCTTGTGAAGCAATTTTTCATCTGAGCATTATTTCAAATATTTGAGCCGATAGAAGGACTCCCTTCGACTACGCTCCGGATAAACTTCTCGTCCCCTTTAATAAACATTTCAATTAAATCAAAATATTTACTCCCAAGCATTTTACAATTTCAATGAGCCGATAGAGGGACTCGAACCCACGACCTGCTGATTACAAATCAGCTGCTCTAGCCAGCTGAGCTACATCGGCTTTTTACTCCATAAAAGAAGCCCGCTATTTCTAACGGACTGCAAATGTATTAAAGTTTTACTTTTTAAACAAAACTTTTATGATAATTTTTAATTTTTTATTTATCACGTATTTTTTCTTTCTCTTTGGCCAACTTTCTTTTTAAAGAATCTACAGCTACCATAGTGCCTTCCTCAAAAGTTTTGCATTGCTTTTTAATTACAATGTCATTGCCCGGAATATTAATTTTAATGTCAACTGTTTTATTTTCTTTTTCGCTCGTTTGCAACACCTTTAAAAACACTTCAGAATCTACAATTTTATCATAATACTTTTCTAAACCAGCTACTTTTTTCTCAACAAAATCAATAAGACCCTTATCTGCATTAAAATTCACAGATTGTACAATTACTTTCATAATACATCAGTTTTTTTGGCTCCTTGGGTGAGCCTGGTTATATACTTCCTTTAATTTACCCAAACTACTATGGGTGTAAATTTGTGTTGACGCTAAACTAGAATGTCCAAGTAATTCTTTTACCGCGTTTAAATCAGCGCCTTCATTAAGCAGGTGCGTCGCAAAAGAGTGCCTTATCACATGAGGGCTTTTTTTAACTTTTGATGACACCGCACTAAAATAATTATTTATTACGCGATATACAAGCGTATCATATATTTTTTTGCCGTTTTTTGTTAAAAACAGATAAGGTTCTGAGCCTTCAATTTCTTCCCTGACCTTATCATATTTTTTTAACGATTCCCGCACTGATTTCAATAACGGAATATAACGCTCCTTATTCCGTTTTCCTAACACTTTAACAGTTTCATTAACATAATCTATGTCGGTGATTTTAATGTTGATTAATTCATTTCTTCGCATACCGGTGGAATAAAACAATTCGACCATCAATTTATTTCGAACCGATTCAAAATCGCCGTCATCCATGGCGTTAAGCACATTAAAAATTTCTTTTTCTGAAAAAGGAACCTGAACTTGTTTCAACACTTTTAAAGCCTGGTGCTTCACCAAAGGACTTGATTCTATCTGTTTTGTTTTTTGAAGAAATTTGTAAAATGATTTTAACGAGGAGACCTTTCTGTTAATAGAACGGTTGGTGATTTTTGAATTCACCAAACTAACGATCCAATTTCTTATTTGCGCGTAATTAACGGTTGCAATACTTTCATCGCCATATTCCTGGCCACAAAATGTTTGAAATGAATTTAAATCATTTTGATACGCCGTAATGGTGTGATGCGAATATTTTTTTTCTAAAGCGAGGTAATTTAGAAATGAGGTTATGGGCATAAAAAAACCGTTAGTACACAAATTTACGAATTGTTATTTGTATTTACTAACGGTTTATGGAAATGGTTAAAAAATTAACCTTGCTCTTCGTTTGTTCTTAAATTTTGAACGTACTTGGCTTTTATGTGTTTAGCACGATTTGTTACTGAAGGTTTTGAAAATTGTTTACGTGCACGTAGATTTTTCATCGTTTTTGTACGATCAAATTTTCTTTTATAACGTTTTAACGCTCTATCAATATTTTCTCCGTCTTTTACTGGTATAATTAACATAGTTTAGCACCTCCTTTCAAACTGTTCTCTTTTAAATTTTGGATTGCAAATATACAGCTATTTATTTTATTCACTATAAATTTGATAAAAAATAGATTGAGTAATTATTTCGCTGGCTTGTATTCCTTTTTATCGATAATCATTTTTGCGATAATTTCACGCAAAATTTCCGAAGTTCCGCCACCAATAGGCCCCAATCGACTGTCTCTTAACAATCTTGCCATCGGATAATCTTCCATATAGCCATAACCGCCTAAAAATTGCAGGCATTCATAAATCACTTTATCGGCTATTTTAGTGGAAACCAATTTAGACATACTTGCTTCTTTTACAATATATTGCCCTTCATTTAATCTTTTGGCTACGGAATAATTAAATTCTTTGCACATTTCAACTTCACTGGCCAAATCGGCGATTTTATGTCGCAACGCCTGAAATTGATCGATTGTTTTTCCGAATGCGTGACGTTCAGACATATATTTTATGGCGTAATCCAAAGCATATTCTGATCTTGCATGGGCATTAATTCCCATCACCAAACGCTCCAATGCAAAATGATTCATAATATATTGAAATCCTTTTCCTTCTTCGCTCATCAAATTTCCGGCAGGAATCACAACATTGTCAAAAGCAATTTCTGCAGTATCGGAAGCTCTCCAGCCTAATTTATCCAATTTTGTGGATGAAATTCCAGGGGTATTTCTGTCTATTAAAAAAATACTGATGCCTTTGTTTCGCTCAGCCGGATTTGTTTTTGCCGTAACAATCAAGTAATCTGAATAAACGCCGTTGGTAATAAATGTTTTTGAGCCATTTATTACGTAAGTGTCGCCATTTTTAACCGCCGTTGTTCTCATTGCAGCAACATCAGAGCCGCCAAATGGTTCGGTAATGCACAAACAACCTATTTTTTCACCTTCAATACTCGCTGTTAAATAATTACTTTTTATGGCATCGCTTCCTTCTTTTTCCAAATGGGTCATCGCCAAATACACATGCGCCCAAATCGCTGCCGCAAAACCGCCGGAATTCACTTTTTGAAGTTCTTCCAAAAATATCACGGTGTAAAAAATATCCAATCCCAATCCGCCATATTCTTCAGAAGAATTCAAGCCTAAGTAGCCCATTTCGCCAAATTTTTTCCAGATAAACCTTTCAATAGTTCCTGTTTTTTCCCATTTATCAATATGGGGAATGACTTCCTTCTGTAAAAAATCCTGAAAACTTTTTCTAAACGCATTGTGTTCTTCCGTAAAATACATACTATTCATATAGGCTGGTAACTTAAGATATTAGTTTTATTATTTAGCGTCCAAATATAGCGCAATTCTGTTAAATTTTTCGAGCGGAAAACCATCAATTTTTTTCAGTTCTTCAATAGATTGGATTTCAGCAACTTGATTTTTATATTGGAAGATTTTTTTGGTAAGTTCATAATCTAAATAAACGATGGCCAGCACTTCTTTAAAAGTGGCGGTGTTGATATTTATTTTTTTAATTGAAGGCTGTTTTACGACTTCAAAATGCTGTAAAACTTTATCGGCAACTTCTTTGTCTAAATTCCAAACCTCAAATATTTGGTCATTAAAGGAGAATCCCTGCAATTTTGTTCTGTAGTCAATAATTCTTTTCGCCAGTTTTTCTCCAATGCCGTTAATCATTTTTAAATCTTCTGCGGAAGCTGCATTGAGGTCTTTTTTGATGATTGATTTGTCAATTTTAATGTTTGTATATTGTTTCCCTGTAATTTTTCCTGAAGTGATCCAGTCTGGAAATTTGAAATACGGACTTATAAAAGCCAATAAACTGTCGTTTATCCCAGTTATTTCTTGAAATTGTTTGGTTGAATTGATGAATTTTCCCTGCGCGCGAAACGCAAGCAATTTATCAATTTCGTCGGTGCTCATTCCTATTTGATGTCCTTTAAAATCAGTTATAAAATTAGGATTGAAAGGATAGATTTTCGGAGTATTTTTTGCTGTTTCCACATTTTTCAATGAATCCATTTCTTGTTGAAAAGCCACAATTTCGGTTTGGGAAACTGCAGTATTTTCTTCCGAAGAAAAATCGACAAAAAAGAAAATACATTGAAGAAAAACAATAAATAGCAATAAAAAGAAAATCCCATTTCTTTGGCTTTTATGGTACCTGAAATGGGATTTTAGAATGTTCATTATTATTATAGGTTAGTCGTGTTGTCTCTCTTCCATATCATCATTTTCACTGTATGAATCCGGTTCTTCTTTAGGTGGCGTTGTTAAAACCTTGTAAAAAAAATATGATGTTATGATTGTCACAATTCCTAGTGTCAATACCATTGTTATTAGTGCTGCTGTTTTCATATTGTTACCCTCCCTTCTTTACTTCGTTTTAAAAATGCAAAATATACCATAAAGCCTATGTAGGCAAATAATGATATAAGTATAATTCTTGCTAAATTAGCATAAAATATTTTATCTTCTAGCTCTGCTATTAAATTAATGTCGGTAGTCATTGCTATTTTCTCTTTAATGCCCGCATGGGTAATTTGTTTAATAATTGAAGCATTGTCCAGATTCCAGCCATTTCCACTAAATAAACTGCTAAAATTACCGATCCAATCATTTCCTTGTGGCGTAAATATCGATCCAAGAAATACCAATAACAACATTAATGGGGTAATGTATTTAATTATAAATTTATAAATCAAAGGAATTTTAATGTCTGCGCCTAAATTAATTTCTCGCCAACCTTTATCTATCCCAAATATCCAAGAAAACATAATGGTTTCAAACAATGCAAAGGTAACTAAACCAACAGTTCCTCCCCAATAATCATATTCATCAAAAACACCTTGCTGATAAAATATGACTGTTGGCAAACCTACAATTAAGGTTACCAAACCAAATGACCAAGCGCTTTTATTATTTGTCCAGCCAAATTCATCTTTCATAAAACTTACCCAAGGCGTTCCCATTGCCAAGGAGGAAGTTATTCCTGCAAAAAACAACAATCCAAACCAAAATAGCCCGGCGAATGCCGCTAAAATGGTGCCCCATTGTTGAAACAAATATGGCATTGTTTGAAAAGCCATTCCGAAACCAGCGTTTTCAAGCACCCAATCTAAACCTAAGTAACCGGCTGCAATTGGAATAACAATGGCACCACCCAACACAACCTCTACAAACTCATTCATAAAGCCTGCTGAAGCTGCATTTAATGCGATATCATCTTTTGGTTTAATATAGGCAGCATAACAATGAATTGTTCCCATCCCAACCGATAAAGTAAAAAATATTTGACCTGCCGCCGCCAACCAGACTTTCGGATTTGAAAGTGAATCAAATTGCGGGGTCCATAAAAAGTTCAATCCGTCCCAGGCATTTGCGTTAGGAAACAAATCAGAAGCTCCAGAAGTGCCTAAAGTCAACCCTCTGATTGCCAGTACAATTCCAAATAAAATAAGAAGTGGCATCCCAATTTTGGCAACTTTTTCAATGCCTCCCAAACCTTTTGATAAAATAAAGGTATTTAATACCAAAACAACGATATAAAATACGACTGATTCGTATGGAATTCCTGTTGAAGAAGATGCGACATCTACGTACGTGTTAAAAAAACCTGCAACCTGACTTTGGCTCATTCCTTCAAAAGTTCCTATCAACGAGTGATAAACATAAGACATCGTCCAAGACTCAATGTAACAATAATAGGAAGCGACTGCAACGTTTGTAAAGATTCCAAATACGCCAATGTATTTCCAGGCCCTGCCTTTGGTCATTGAATCAAATATGTATGGCGTACTGTGATTTCCAAATTTACCGCCATATCTTCCTGTTGACCATTCAATAAACAGCAATGGAATTCCCATCAACAAAAAACTTATTAAATAAGGAATAATAAATGCTCCTCCACCATTTTGTACTGCTTGTACCGGGAATCTTAAAAAATTACCCAAGCCTACTGCATTTCCTGCCATAGCTAAGATCAATCCCATTCGAGTACCCCACGACTCTGCTTTTTGTGTCATATTATATTTAAAATTAAGTTGGTTGACTCACCGTATTTCGGTGATTTAGATTGAGATTAATCTCATTTAACAAGTAATCGATATTATTTGTTATCTTTTGAAAATAGGCTATTGAATGATTGCAATTCCTATTTCCGCTATATTTTTTTAATTTATGATGGCTGATGCGCCACTCTGATTGATCCGTGAAAATGTTTGAGATGTATTTTGATTTTAATGAAATTATTACCGAACTGTCATTACGTTTTTCAACGTTGCTTTCTTCCTCAATTTGAATAAAAAATCCAATTGAATACAATAAAGAATGCCGTTTTTTATTCATATAGTTTGGTATAAGCATAAAACTGATTGCAATATGCTAAAAATAATTAGTTTACCACAAATTTTTATGCTTAAACTTCTGTATTTTTTACTAAGTAGCTAATAATAAGCACTATAAAATTTCTCGTAATTTTCTGATTTGACTGGGTCTGCCAAGTACAATTAAATTAGAATCTGCAGTTAATATTGTTTCTGATTCCGGATTTACGATATAGTCATTGGTGGCCGTTTTAAAACCTATTACGGAACAGCCGGTTCGTTTGCGCAAATCCAAATCCCTGATGGTTTTGTTTAAAAATTCAGACGGCAAATCATTCACCAATATTTCTTCTAAATTTGTTGAACCTTCCTCAAGCATTGTTAACCTGTCAACAAATTCAACCAAATCGGGCGTAACGACCAACGATGCCATATGCATTCCTCCTATTTTGTCGGGCATAATGATATTATTTGCGCCTGCAATTTTTAATTTATTGATAGATGATTCGTTTGAGGCCCTGCTAATAATAGTCATATTTTTGTTAAACTGCCGTGCAGAAAGCACCACAAACAAATTGTCGGCATCAGACGGCAAAGCCGTAATTAAACTGTTGGCATTTTGAATTGCAGCTTTTTGCAATGACTCATCCGCAGTTGCATCTCCTTCAATATATAAAATATTGTCATTCTCCAATTCGTCTAACAATTCTTTGTCTTTTTCAACAACTACACAAGGCATGTTAAAACTCTTTAATTTTATAACCGCTTGTTTGCCATTGCGCCCATATCCACAAACTATGGTATGGTTTTTCAATTTTTGAATTTTTTGTTGCACGTTTCTATCTTTTAATTGTTGAAGAAATTTTCCGTTGACCAAATATTGCGACAAAGCTGTAACTGAATAGGCATAAAAAACAATGCTGATCATGATTAAAAATATTGTAAAAATCTTTTCTGTCGCATTTAATTCATGAAGTGTTCCATAGCCTACTGTTGACATGGTAATTATAGTCATGTACAAAGCGTCTACAAAAGTTTCATTAGAAATTACCATAAAACCGGTAACTCCTATTAAAATAACAATCAATAACAGAATAATCGAAATATATAATTTTGATTTAAATACCATCAGCTTTATAAATCAAAAACAGATCTTCGTTTTGTGTAAACCATATCTTTTAGGCGCAATAAAAAGGCAAGTGTTAAGTAAATTCCAAATGAAAAACCCAAGGTTACAAATGAAATGTAAATAAAAAATAAACGCACATTGGACACATCAATTCCCAATTTATCTGCAAATCTAGAGGAGACCGCAAATCCATGTTTTTCAAAATAATGACGCAAAGAATCTATCCAACCCACAATCTTTAAATTTTAACGCAATATACTAATTTTCAAAATAAAGATGTGACTGTATGCCAAAATTGTAGCTACATTTTTTTAACTTTGCAACTTTCTGAAAATCCAATGACAAAACACACAGAATATATTGAAGTTTTGGGCGCGCGAGTTCATAATTTGAAAAATATTGACGTTCGTATTCCCCGAGAAAAATTGGTGGTCATCACCGGTTTAAGCGGCAGCGGAAAATCATCATTGGCATTTGACACGATTTATGCCGAAGGCCAACGCAGGTATATTGAAACTTTTTCAGCCTATGCAAGGCAATTTTTAGGAGGTTTGGAACGGCCTGATGTTGATAAAATTGACGGCCTCTCCCCTGTTATTTCCATCGAACAAAAAACAACAAATAAAAGTCCGCGTTCCACCGTTGGAACCATTACAGAAATATACGATTTTTTGAGATTGCTATACGCGAGAGCCGCTGATGCCTACTCCTACAACACCAATGAAAAAATGGTGAGTTATGCCGATGTGCAAATAAAAGCACTTATTTTAAAGGAATTTGAAGATAAAAAAATAGTGATTCTGGCGCCCATCGTTAAATCGAGAAAAGGGCATTACAGAGAACTTTTTGAACAGATTTCAAAACAAGGTTTTGTGCGTGTCAGGGTTGATGGAGAACTTCTGGAAATCACAAAAGGAATGCGCCTCGACCGATACAAAACCCACGATATCGAAATTGTGATAGACCGTTTAACGGTAAACGAAGCTTCAGAAAAAAGGGTGGAAGAAAGCATCGCAACAGCCTTATATTCAGGTGACAATGTGGTGATGATTTTGGAACATGAAACCAACAATCCGCGTTATTTCAGCAGCGATTTAATGTGTCCGACCACAGGAATTTCATATCCAAATCCCGAACCTAATTCATTCTCTTTCAATTCTCCAAAAGGCGCTTGCGAAACTTGCAGCGGATTGGGAAAACTCGATAAAGTCAATGTCAAAAAAATAATTCCGGACCAGAAAATCTCCATCAAAAATGGCGGAATAAAACCCATTGGGGAACAAAAAAACAGCTGGATTTTCAAACAACTTCAGTTAATTGCCGAACGTTATCATTTTCAGTTAAGTGATCCAATTTCAAAAATACCAAGCGAAGCTTTAGACATTATTTTAAATGGCGGAAGCGAAAAATTCGACATTATTTCAAAAACGGCAGGAATTACCAGAACTTACGAAATTGATTTCGAAGGAATTATTCATTTTATTGAAAATCAATACAATACGAGCGATTCCACTTCCATAAAACGTTGGGCAAATGAATTTATGGACGAGGTAAATTGCGAAACTTGCGATGGAAAACGGCTAAAAAAAGAAGCCTTATATTTTAAGGTGAATGATAAAAACATTTCGGAACTGGCACAACTCGACATTACTGAACTTGCGCATTGGTTTGCCAATATTGAAGAAAAACTAAGCGAAAAACAAATAAAAATTGCTGCTGAAATACTGAAAGAAATCAGAACAAGAATTCAGTTTTTATTGGATGTTGGTTTGGATTATTTAACCCTCGACAGAAGTTCAAAATCATTGTCGGGCGGCGAAGCGCAGCGCATTAGGCTGGCCACGCAAATTGGCTCGCAATTGGTTGGCGTACTTTATATTTTAGATGAACCGAGCATTGGCCTGCACCAGCGCGACAATCAGAAATTAATAAATTCCCTGTTGAATTTACGCGATATCGGCAACTCCGTGATTGTGGTTGAACACGATAAAGAGATGATTCAACATGCCGATTTTGTGCTAGATATTGGTCCGGGTGCAGGTATTCACGGCGGAGAAATTGTGAGTGAAGGAACTTATGAAGAACTGAAACAACACCACACGTTGACAGCCGATTATTTGAACGGCACTAAATCCATCGAAGTTCCTAAAAAAAGAAGAGAAGGAAACGGACACAAAATAATTCTAAAAGGCGCTACCGGCAATAATTTAAAAAATATTACTGTTGAATTTCCTCTGGGAAAATTAATTTGTGTGACCGGCGTTTCGGGCAGCGGAAAATCGACCTTGATAAACGAAACTTTATACCCCATTTTAAACGAACATATTTACAACGGCGTTAAAAAACCGATGCCTTACAAATCCATTGAAGGATTGGAACATATAGACAAGGTAATTGCCATAGACCAATCGCCGATTGGCAGAACGCCACGCTCAAATCCAGCCACTTATACTGGGGTTTTTAGTGAAATTCGGGATTTGTTTGCCAAAACAAGCGAAGCAGCCATACGAGGTTATAAACCCGGCCGATTTTCATTTAACGTGAAAGACGGAAGATGCGAAACTTGTGAAGGCGGCGGCGTTAGGGTAATAGAAATGAACTTTCTGCCCGATGTGCATGTGGAATGTGAAACTTGCCAGGGAAAACGCTTCAACAGAGAAACACTGGAAATTAGATACAAAGGAAAATCAATTTCCGATGTGCTAAATATGACCATTGAAGAAGCGACTTCATTTTTTGAACTCATTCCCAAAATTCATCGAAAATTGAAAACAATTCACGATGTCGGGTTAAGTTATATCAAACTGGGGCAACAATCCACAACGCTCTCCGGCGGTGAAGCCCAACGCATAAAACTGGCTTCTGAACTTTCTAAAAAAGACACCGGAAACACTTTTTATATATTGGACGAACCTACCACCGGACTTCATTTTGAAGATATTCGCGTGCTTATGGAAGTTCTGGATAAATTGGCAAATAAGGGAAACACCATCTTGGTGATTGAGCATAATTTAGATGTTGTAAAACTTGCCGACCACGTAATTGATATCGGAATGGAGGGCGGAAAAAAAGGCGGACAGTTAATTTGTTTTGGTACTCCCGAGGAAGTAAGCCAACATAAAAAAAGCTATACTGCCAAATTCTTAAAAAAAGAATTAAATTAGCCCGCAGATTTTTACTGAAAATCCTGAATTTTAGCAATTAATATTAGAAATTACAGCGTAATTATGACAAATGAAGACCGACAAATAAGGGAAAAATTCAAACAAAAAACGTGGAATGAAATCAAAACCAACGATTCTTGGGCCATATTTAAAATTATGGCCGAGTTTGTTGAAGGTTTTGAACGCCTCAGTAAAATTGGACCTTGCGTCACTATTTTTGGATCTGCCCGCACAAAAGAAGACCATGAATATTATAAACTGGCAGAAAATATTGCCTATAGTTTAACAATAAATGGATATGGCATTGTGACCGGCGGCGGCCCAGGTATTATGGAAGCAGGAAATAGAGGTGCGCATCGCGGCAAAGGAACTTCCGTTGGATTAAATATTGAATTGCCGTTCGAGCAACATGACAATCCATATATTGATTCCGATAAAAGTTTGGATTTTGATTACTTTTTTGTCCGTAAAGTGATGTTCGTAAAATACTCCCAAGGATTTGTGGTAATGCCGGGAGGATTTGGTACCATGGACGAACTTTTTGAGGCGATTACTTTGATTCAAACTAAAAAAATCGGAAAATTTCCAATTGTGTTGGTTGGAACAAAATATTGGTCGGGATTGATTGATTGGATTAAAAACACCTTGGTAACCGAAGGCACCATTAGTTTGGACGATCTCAATTTAATTTCAATCGTTGACACAGAAGATGAAGTTTTGGAAGTGATTAACACCTTCTACAAAAAATACAGTTTAAGCCCTAATTTTTAAGCAAACCCTTGAAAAAACTCCTATTTTTAACGCTTTTAGCCGGTATTTTTTGTTTGAACATTGTTAGTTCGCAAACAAACAGCACCACCATACTTGCTGTTTTAAATACGCAAACAAACGAACTCAAAATACAACAGGAAATTATTTATTACAACAAATCCGACAGTATTTTGAATGCCGTTTATTTTCACAATTGGGCAAATGCCTATAAAGATAAAAATACGCCGTTGGCCAATCGTTTTATAGAAAACTATTCAAAAACATTTCATTTTGCCAAAGAAAAACACAGAGGAAGCTCAAAAATTAACAGCATTTCGGTAAATTATGATTTGGTTACCTGGGATATTACCGACAAAGATCCCGATATCTTAAAAATCAATCTGAAAGAAATTATAAAACCGAAGGATTCCATAAAAATTATTGCGACTTATTCCGTAAAAATACCCAATGATAAGTTTACAAATTATGGCGTGAATAAAACCGGTTATAATTTGCGTTACTGGTACCTAATTCCTGCCGTTTTCAATGAAAAATGGCAGCTTCAAAATAATTTGGATATGGATGATTTGTATGTTGATTATACAAATTATTTCATCAACATAAAAGTTCCCAAAGAATATTCGGTAAACAGTGATTTAACGGTTTATGTTGATTCACTTGCCAATTTTAACAGCTATAGATTGACTGGTAAAAACAGACAGGATATTGCCTTAAACATCACCAAGGAAAATGATTTTACGGAGTATAAATCGAGCCCGGTTACACTGGTGACCAATATGGATTCTAAAAAATTGGATCCCGCCATCAAAACCGAAATCATCAATAGGGAACTTTCTTTTATTCAATCTTATTTGGGGAAATATCCTCAAAAAAAGCTTTTCATAAATAAAATTGATTATGAAAAAAATCCGGTTTATGGCTTTAACCAATTGCCTTCATTTTTAAAGCCTTTTAAGGATACTTTTGAATGGGACATTCAACTGTTTAAAATTCTGAGCAGAAAATATATAGACAACGTTTTTTTGTTCAATCAAAGAGAAGATGCCTGGCTTGCCGATGGTTTACAAACCTATTTAATGATTAAATATGTTGAAGCATACTATCCGGAAGTTAGAGCGATTGGGGATATTTCAAAACTTTGGGGAATCAGGAACTTTAACTTGGCCAAGATTGATTTTAACGATAAATACGCCTTTGTTTATCAGTTCGCCGCTCGAAAAAACCTGGACCAGCCACTCACAATGCATGCCGATTCCCTGTCTAATTTCAACAGAAAAATTGTAAATAAATATAAGGCCGGGTTGGGCATTAGATATTTGGACAATTATTTGGGTGAAGAAACAATATCAAAAGCGATAAAGGATTTTTCTGAAAAATATTCCGGAAAACAGGCCACCGGCGATTTGTTTTTAAATTTAATCGATACGCCCAAAAACATCGCCTGGTTTAAAACAGATTATTTAAATACCAGCAAAAAAGTTGACTATACGATCAAAAAAATTGTTAAGAAAAACGATTCTCTTGAAATCACTATTTTAAATAAACGAAAATTTACCGCACCTATTCAGTTATATGGCATTCAAAATAATGAAGTCAAATTTAAAAAATGGCTTGTAGGCATAGATTCATTGGAAAAAGTTACGATTCAAAGAAATGGTTTTGAACAACTTTCACTAAATCACGAGTTCTATCTGCCGGAATATAATTTAAGGAACAATTGGAAAGACACAAACAAAAAATTATTTAACAGGCCGGTGCAGTTAAAGTTTATGAAAGATATAGAAAACCCTTATTACAATCAAATTTTCTATACGCCTGAAGCCCGATTCAATTATTATGACGGATTGGTTTTAGGAATGGCAATTTCCAATAAAACATTATTGAACAAGAGTTTTCAATATAAAATGACGCCTTCCTATGGCACAAAAAGCAATTCCTTTTCCGGATCTTTTTCCTTGCTTTATGAATACTTGCCGGAAAACAAAAACATCAATAGATTTTTGACCGGAGTTTCGGGAAGCAGTTTTCATTATGCAAAAGACCTTTCTTATTCTACTTTTACGCCCTTTGCCCTTCTTGAATTTAAACGAAAAAGTTTGAGAGACGTTACCAGCAGCACGCTGTACAGTTCCTATATTATGGTTGACAGGGAAAAGTCGCCAACGCAAACACAAGAAATTGAAACCAACAAATACAATGTGTTCAATTTAAGTTATGGCTATGCAAAACCAAATATTATAGATGATTTTAGATTTTCTGCAGGAATACAGATTGCCAATAAATTCAGCAAAGTTTCTGCAACGGGACATTACCGATTATTAACCGACACCAACAGGCAATTTGATTTCAGGATTTTCGCAGGCGCATTTTTGTCCAACAAAACCGAAACGAATTTCTTTAGTTTTGCTTTGGACCGGCCGACGGATTATTTATTTCAGTACGATTATTTGGGAAGGTCGGAAACTACCGGTATTTTAAGCCAACAAATCATCATTAATGAAGGCGGATTTAAATCGAAACTTCCCGTCGCATATGCAAATCAATGGCTTACAACCATAAACACAAGCGTTGGTTTGTGGCGTTGGTTTGAGGTATATAATGATATTGGTTTTGTGAAAAATAAAAATCAAAATGTTTATTTTGCCTATGAAAATGGGGTTAGGCTAAACTTCATACAAGACATTTTAGAAGTATATTTTCCTTTTCATTCCAATTTGGGTTGGGAAATTTCCCAATCAAGTTACGCCTCTAAAATTAGGTTTGTACTTATTTTAAATCCTAAGAAAATTTATAATTTTGCAAAAAGAGGATTTTATTAACCTAAAACTCAACTGATTAAAAACACCAGCCTGAAAATTTAATATTTTAGGTTACTTCTTGTTTTTTTGATTATTTTTAAACAAATATTCAATTTTTGAACCCAATTTTAAATACCATTTAAATTTGTAACTTTACCCCTACTAAAAAAAATCAAAAACATGCAGGTAAAATCTACATCCACCAACCAAGAACAGTTATCTTTTAATCAATTTAAGAAAGAAGTCCTGCAAGATTACCAAATCGCTGTAATTAGCAGAGAATGCAGTTACTTGGGCCGTAGAGAAGTATTGACCGGAAAGGCAAAATTTGGAATTTTTGGGGACGGCAAAGAAGTGCCGCAACTGGCCATGGCTAAAGCCTTTAAAAAAGGCGATTTCAGGTCGGGTTATTATCGCGACCAGACTTTTATGATGGCGATTGGCGAATTAACGCCCCAACAATTTTTTGCAGGTTTGTATGCACATCCTGACATTAACGCCGACCCAATGTCGGGCGGCCGACAAATGGGAGGCCATTTTGCGACACATAGTTTGGATGAAAACGGCCATTTTAAAAATTTGACGGAACAGTACAATTCAACCAGTGATATTTCACCAACCGCTGGCCAAATGCCAAGAATGATTGGAATTGCCCAAGCTTCAAAAATGTTTAGAAACCTTCCTGAGTTAAAAAATCCAAAATTTTCAAACAACGGCGATGAAATTTCCTGGGGAACAATAGGAAACGCAAGCACTTCAGAAGGACTGTTTTTTGAAACCATAAATGCCGCAGGAGTTTTGCAGGTTCCAATGATTATTAGTGTTTGGGATGATGATTACGGCATTTCTGTTCCGGCAAAATATCAAACTGCCAAAGAAAGTATTTCAGAGATTTTAAAGGGTTTTCAACGAACTGAAACCGAAGATGGATTTGAAATCTTTGTGGTAAAAGGCTGGGATTATCCGCAATTGATTTCCGTTTACAATAAAGCTGCAAAAATAGCCCGTGAAGAACATGTGCCTGTTTTAATTCACGTAAAAGACTTAACACAGCCACAAGGCCATTCAACTTCAGGTTCACAAGAACGCTATAAATCCAAAGAGCGTTTAATTTGGGAAAAACAAAACGACTGTCTCGCTAAAATGCGAGACTGGATTATTGAATTCGAATTAAAAGACAGCAACAATAACTTGCTTCGCTTTGTTGATTCCGAAGAAGAACTGATCATCATTGAAAAAGAAGCGAAGAAAGAAGTCAATCAAGCCCGAAGAGATGCTTGGAATGCATTATTGAATCCGGTAAAAGAAGAAAAAGCCAAAGTATTGCAATTGCTCGAGAATTTGGTGAACAAAAGCCACAACAAATCTTTTATCCTTAAATTAAAAAATGATTTGGCCGCTACCATAGATACCTCAAGAAAAGATCTTTTGGTTGCCGCCCGTAAAGCCATTGTTTACGTTAGAGAGGAAAAATCAACAGAAAAAACACAATTGCAACATTGGATTGTCAATTATTTAAAAACAGAACAACAAAATTACAGTTCCCATTTATACAGCCAAAGCGATAAAAATATAAGCCACGTTAAAGAAGTTTTGCCAACTTATGATGCTAATGCCGAAATGGTTGATGGACGAATAATTATCAAAGACAACTTTGATGTTTTATTTTCAAAATATACCAATTTGTTCATTTTTGGGGAAGATACAGGAAATATTGGTGACGTAAATCAGGGACTTGTGGGACTTCAGGAAAAATACGGAAAACTTCGTGTGGCCGATACCGGAATCAGGGAAGCGACCATTATAGGACAAGGAATTGGAATGGCGCTCAGGGGATTGCGTCCCATTGCCGAAATTCAATATCTGGATTATTTATTATACGCTATTCAGATTCTTAGCGACGATTTGGCTACGTTGCATTACAGAACTGCTGGCAAACAAAAAGCGCCGTTAATTGTGAGAACCCGCGGCCACCGTTTGGAAGGAATCTGGCATTCCGGATCGCCCATGGGCGCTATTGTGCATTTGTTGCGGGGAATGAATATTTTGGTTCCAAGAAATATGACAAAAGCCGCCGGATTTTACAATACTTTATTGGAATGCGATGAACCCGCTTTAATTGTTGAAAATTTAAACGGCTACCGCCTTAAAGAAAAATTTCCCAACAATTTAGGCGAATTTAAAACACCCATCGGTGTTGTTGAAACCATTAAAACAGGAACTGACATTACCGTAGTTTCTTACGGCTCCACCTTAAAATTGGTGGAAGATGTTATAAATAGTTTAAAACAGGTTGACATTGATATTGAATTGATTGATGTTCAAAGTCTGTTGCCTTTCGATATCAATAAAGATGTGGTGAAAAGTATCCAAAAAACAAACCGTTTGATTATTATTGATGAAGATGTTGCCGGAGGCGCTTCCGCCTATCTATTGAATGAAATCCTTGAAAAACAAAATGCCTATGGCTATTTGGACAGCAAACCGGTTACTTTAGCAGCGAAACCTCACAGAGCAGCTTACGGAACTGACGGTGATTATTTCTCAAAACCAAGTGAAGAAGATATTTTTGAGGCCATTTACAGCATCATGAATGAGGTAAATCCAACAAAATACAAACCACTTTATTAATTGTAACACAAATTACATTTTATAAATATTCAATAAAAACACCTATTCAGGTGTTTTTTTGTTGATGTTATATTTAAAATCTCAAAAAAGATTATGACAACGGTCATCTATTGATATTTGTCATTCTTTTTACAATATTTAACCCATATCTTTGAGAATAATAAAATTACAGTATAGTAATCATATATAAATTTATTGATATGGCAAAAGTAAAAGGAGCTATCGTTGTTGACACACAAACCTGCAAGGGCTGTGAAGTTTGTATTCCGGTTTGTTTAGATGGCGTGATTGGCATGTCAACAGACGTGAACAGAAAAGGCTATCACTATGCTTACATGAAAAATCCTGAAGCTTGCACAGGCTGCACAAATTGCGGCGTTGTTTGCCCAGACAGAGCAATCTCTGTTTATAGAATAAAAGTTTCAGAATAACCAATTAAACACTGCGAAGAATGTCAGAATTAAAATTAATGAAAGGTAACGAAGCATTGGCTGAAGCTGCAATTAGGGCTGGAGTTGATGGTTATTTTGGTTACCCTATCACACCGCAAACAGAAATTATTGAATATTTAATGACCGAACGTCCTGAATTAAGGACCGGAATGGTTGTTTTACAGGCTGAAAGCGAAATAGCGGCCATAAACATGGTTTATGGCGCCGCAAGCACCGGCAAAAAAGCGATGACTTCCTCTTCAAGTCCGGGAATTTCTTTAAAACTGGAAGGAATCTCCTATTTGGCAGGTGCAGAATTGCCTGCCGTCATTGTAAATGTTGTTCGTGGCGGACCGGGATTGGGAACAATCCAACCTTCACAAGCCGATTATTTTCAATCGGTAAAAGGTGGCGGACACGGAGATTACAAATTGTATGTTTTAGCACCGGCATCTGTTCAGGAAATGGCCGATTTTGTTGAAGACGCTTTTGATATCGCTTTTAAATATCGCGCCCCCGTTTTAATTCTTTCTGATGGATTGATTGGCCAAATGATGGAAAAGGTAATCCTTAAACCACAAAAACCAAGAATGACCAATGAGGAATTGATTGAAGCAAATGGAGATTGGGCAGTCACAGGCAAAAAAGGAAGAGAGCGCAACATTATTACATCGCTCGATTTACAATCGGAAAAAATGGAAGCCAGAGTTCGCAGGCTGATGAAAAAATACGAACAAATGGAAAAAGAGGACTTGCGTTTTGAAAAAATAAACTGCGACGACGCTGAATATTTAATCGTTGCTTATGGTTCAAGCGCGCGGATTTCACAAAAAGCTGTTGAGTTGGGAAGAGCTAAAGGAATAAAAGTTGGTTTATTACGGCCAATTACTTTATTTCCTTATCCGAAAAAAGCACTTTTCGATTTGGCCGATCAGGTTAAAGGAATTTTAAGCGTTGAGTTAAATGCAGGTCAAATGGTAGAAGATGTACGACTTTCCGTTGAATTCAAAGTACCCGTTGAACATTTTGGAAGAACCGGAGGAATTATCCACACGCCGGAAGAAATTTTAGAAGCTTTAGAACAAAAAATTATCAAAAATGGAAGTATCAGACATCATAAGACCAGAGAATCAAGTATTCTGTAAAACAAAATTAATGACCAACACCGCCCTGTCTTATTGTCCGGGCTGCGGCCATGGCACTGCGCACAATTTAACGATGGAAGTCATTGATGAAATGGGTATTTCAGAAGATGTTATCGGTGTTGCGCCGGTTGGATGTTCTGTTTTGGCCTATGATTTTATGAATATCGATATGACGCAAGCCGCCCACGGACGCGCACCGGCAGTGGCAACAGCCATTTCAAGGCTTTGGCCTGAAAAATATGTGTTCACGTATCAAGGTGACGGTGATTTGGCCGCTATTGGAACTGCCGAAACCATTCACGCTTGCAACAGAGGCGAAAACATTGTCATTATTTTTGTGAATAATGGAATTTACGGAATGACCGGAGGACAAATGGCGCCAACAACCTTGGCAGGAATGAAATCTTCCACTTCACCTTACGGAAGAGACATTGAAACCATGGGTTCTCCCTTGAAAATGACAGAATTAATTGCCAATCTTCCTGGCGTTTATTACGTAACCCGTCACGCAGTACATACGCACAAACACGCGCGAAAAGCCAAAAAAGCGATTCAAAAAGCGTTTGAAAACACCCGATTGGGCAAAGGACTTTCATTTATTGAAATTGTGTCTAACTGTAATTCCGGCTGGAAAATGGGCCCGAATGAGTCAAATATTTGGATGGAAGAAAATATGTTTCCATACTTTCCGCTTGGTGATATAAAAGTTGACGGTATCTTAAAAAAATAATACAATGACAGAAGAAATTATTATCGCAGGTTTTGGCGGACAAGGAGTGTTATCAATGGGAAAAATATTGGCCTATTCTGGCATTATGCAAAATCAGGAAGTGAGCTGGATGCCTTCTTACGGACCTGAAATGCGCGGAGGAACTGCCAATGTCACCGTAATTTTAAGTGATGAAAGAATTAGTTCTCCTTACTTGAAAATAGTGGACACCGCCATCATTTTGAACCAGCAATCGATGGATAAATTTGAGGAATCCGTAAAACCGGGAGGCGTTTTAATTTACGATCCCAACGGAATCACCGCACATCCAACGAGAACAGACATCAAAATTTACCAAATTGAAGGCACCAGATTGTCATCAGAAATGGGAAATAAGAAAATTTTTAATATGGTTATTTTAGGTGGCTATTTAAAAGTAAAACCAATAGTTAAATTAGAAAATGTGATTGAAGGTTTGAAAAAATCAATCTCTGAACGTTACCACAATTTAATTCCGCTAAATGTGGAAGCCATTACTGTTGGAATGAACAATATCATTCCTTATAAAGTGGAAAAAACTGTGTTTCAAAATTAGTTTTTAGTTGTTCTTTGTCTCATAATTCGGTTATTTTGTTTAATATTATACAAAATAACCGATTTTTTTATGGCTTCAATTTTAGTGACCGGCGGGACCGGATATATAGGAAGGGCGCTTTGTGATTTATTACGGAAAAAAGGCCACGATGTTTTAATTTTAAGCCGAACAAAAACCGACAATCCCAACACTTTTTACTGGAATTTAGACGAACGTTATATTGATCATGAAGCCATCATTAAAGCCGATTACATCATCCATTTGGCTGGCGAAGGCATTGCAGACAAGCGCTGGACCAAAGAAAGAAAACACCTTTTGATCAACAGCCGGGTAGATTCGGCAAATCTTTTGTTTGAAAAAACGAAAGAACTAAATCCAAATTTAAAAGGGTTTATTTCAGCTTCAGGAATTGGCTATTACGGTGCCACAACATCCGAAAAAATTTACAATGAAAATGATGCAGCCGGACGGGATTTTGTAAGTGCCATTTGTAAAGTTTGGGAAAAAGCCGCAAACCAATTTAATAAAATAAACATAAGAACTGTCATTTTTAGGACCGGCGTTGTGCTTTCCAAAGAAGGCGGCGCATTGGAAAAATTAAGCCATCCCATAAAATTGGGCGTTGGCGCGGCACTTGGAAGCGGCAAACAATACATTCCCTGGATTCACCTTGAAGATTTATGCAATATGTACCTTTACGCCATTGAAAATGAAGAAATTAAAGGAATTTACAATGCCGTTGCGCCAGAACACATCACCAATAAATCGCTCACAAAAATCATTGCCAATAAACTTAAAAAGCCATTATGGCTGCCAAATATTCCCGCTTTTGTGATGAAATTGATCTTGGGAAAAATGGTTATAATTATTTTGGAAGGAAGCCGCGTTTCTTCTGAAAAAATAATGGCGACGGGTTTTAAATTCAACTATCCGACTATTAAAGAAGCGCTTCAAAAACTTACCTAAAAAAGCTAAATATTCACCAAAATAAATTTTTTATTTAAAATAAATCTCCAATTATTTTGCCAAGTCATTTTTTTTTTTTTACATTCACAAAGAGAAAGATTAAAAACCAAGCAATAAATTGATAAAGTGAAGATACAATTGCTATAATTTCTCCTAAAAAATTACATTTTATACAAAAGATAAGGACCGATGCAAATTTGCATAGGCTAAAATTCTTATAAATATATTTTAAATGCGATTCCTGCTAAACAGGAATTACATCACTATTTTAAAAGTAAACGGTTACTGATTCTTTCTACAATGCTCAAGATAAGCACAACTGAAGTGAAAAATCCTCTGTTTGTAAAATTTTAAGAACACAATACGCTAATAAAATGTTTAACCTAAAACCACTAACTATGAAATAGCCAATTTATACAAACAGAGGGAATTCACAAAATAATAAAGTGCAATTATGCGCTGTTAACTAATTTAAATTTAATTAAAAATGAAAAAAATAATTTTAAGTATGGTGTTTGTTTTTGCAACAGTAGGTTTTACAAATGCAACCAATGAAATTAACAATAATAAACCTTCAACCGTTTCCTATGTTTATCCAGATTGCTGGGCTGGAGCTAATGCAGCAGAAATATATTCTTGCGGTTCCGTAGGATGCAATTTTGATCTTTGGGCTGCGGTATATTCTGCTTGTTCAGGGCAATAAAATAATTAGAAATAAAGCCCAAGACACAATTTAAATTATTTCATAAGTTCTTTTGGGCTTTATAATTAAGATTTAAGAAATTTAAAAAAAGAAAAAAATGAAATTTTTATTTTATGGTATTTTATGCCTTATTTCACAAACAATCCATTCACAAATAAACACTATCTGCATTTATCAAATTTCACCCATAGAGCATAATTACAATATCACAAATGCTGATGATGATGTGACAAAAAATACAAAAAAAATGCTGCTTAATGCTTTTGATATTGCAAAAGATTTGGATTATATCTTAAAATATAATTCGTTGGAAAGCACTTCACAAATTGATGAGAGCTTGGTAAATGAAGGAATTAAGAACAACTATCTATATCCTATTGCAAAATCATTAATAGGAAAAGGGATTTATTACCAAAATAGAAAAGAAAAAATTGTTTTGCGCCAAGCTGAAATTTTAGGTCCACTATTTATTATTAAAGATGTTCTTGTAAACGATTGGAAAATAACCACTGAACAAAAGAAAATTGGTAATTATTTATGTTTTAAAGCATTAAAAAATTGTGATACTTGCAGTAAAATTGAAGAGGTATGGTTTACGCCTGACATTCCTGTGCCTTTTGGACCATTAGGTTATGGAGGTTTACCAGGTTTAATTGTGGAAATTAAAAATAACGGTTCAATTCTGAAATTAAAAGAAATAAAATACACAAAAAAAGATTTAAAGATTGTTCGACCAATTAAAGGAAAAGAAATAACAATTGATGAATATAATGATATAACTAAAGGTTTTCGGGCAAATGCAAAGAAAATGAGTAATTAACTGAAATTCCTATATAATTTATTTTTAAAATCTCTTTTTATGGATAGGTATATTCTCATAATTATATTAATATTAACTATAAACCAATGTTTTTCTCAAAACAATATAGGTATTGTAACCTATAAAAAACAAATATTAAAATATTTATCAGAACAAGAAGAATTTTTTAAGGGATTTTAAATTTAATTATCCCAATACTAAAGGAAGCGCTTCACTACTAACTAAAAAAAGCTAAATATTCACCAAAATAAGTTAGCTGGAAGAATGGTCACTGAACACAACTGAAGTGAAAATCCTCTGTTTGTAAAATTTTAAGAACACAATACGCTAATAAAATGTTTAACCTAAAACCACTAACTATGAAATAGCCAATTTATACAAACAGAGGCCGGATACACAAAATAATTAAGCGCAATTATGCGCTATTAACTAATTTAAATTTTATTAAAATGAAAAAAATAATTATAAGTATGGTGTTTGTTTTTGCAAGTTTTGCAATGGTGAATGCGAATTCAAATAGCAAAGATATTGATCAATCAATAGTTGAGTATCCTGGTTGTTCATCTGATGCTTGGAGGTACGGGACAGAAATGGGAGGCGGAGATCCAGAAGAAGAATATTTCTACACCAATTTATATTATGACCTATTCTGCTAATTAAACTAAAAATTACTTTTGTTTAATTAGTAAGGGAGGATGTCAATATTCATCCTCCCTTACTTTAAAATTCTTCTAAATAATGCATCGTGATAATTTTATAATACTAAATAAAGCTAAAAATAAATACAAATGAAAAAAATCATATTAATGCTTTTAATGATGTTTTCAATCACATTTTGCTTGTCTCAGAACATACAAGGTATTGTTATATATAAAAAAGAAATGTTAGAGTACATCTCAGATAATGAACAATTTAAAATTAAAAATAAAGAAAATAAAGAATATTTAAACAAAATTTCAGATATGGATAAAAATTCAAAAAATATATTACGAGAGATAGATTTTGTTTTAACTTTCATTAATCAGGAAAGCTCATTTAAAGCTGATCCCTTTTTAGAAGTTGAAGGAAATAGATTCTTAAAATTAGCGATTGGTGCATCTGGAAGAGGACTTTACTATACTAATATTATTGAAAATAAATATTATAGACATATAGATGCTTATGGTGAGACTTTTATTGTTAATTTTCCAAAAAATGAATGGAATTTATTTAATGAAACTAAAGAAATTGGTAATTATATTTGTTATAAAGCGGCAACCGTCAAGGAAGTTAAGGGCAGAAATGGTATAATTAAAACGCCTGTTGAAGCTTGGTATGCTCAAGATTTGAATATTCCATTTGGTCCTTTAGGATATAGTGGTTTACCAGGTCTAATTCTTGAATTAACCGTTGGCAAAGAGAAATATATTGTAAATAAAATAATGTTAAATCCAAAAATTAAGGTAAATGTAAATGAACCTTTAAAAGGGAAAAAAGTCACAAAAAAAGAATTTGATGAAATAGGCGTAAATATGATGCAAAGTTTTAAAGATTCATTTTAAATTAATGTTAAATAAAAAAATAATTTTATTTATTTTTTGTGGCATCTGGATTCTGTTTACAAATGCCCAAACCATCACCTTAAAAGGTTCTGTAAAAGACAGTTTACAAAACCCGTTGGTCTATACCAATGTCATCGCTAAACCACAGGATGCCGCAAAAAATTTAAAATTTGCCATTACAGATGATGACGGTTATTACAAACTAGAACTTACCAAAGGCGACAGCTATACGCTTTCTGTGAGTTATTTGGGGTATAAAACAGTTAATTTTGATTTTGTGGCCAATGAGAATTCACAAAAAAACCTTATTTTAAAAGATGCTCCAAACCAATTAAAAGAAGTGGTTATTGAATTGCCGGTTACCGTAAAAGAAGACACCATTACCTACAATACCGATAAATTTGTTACGGGTGATGAGCGCAAACTAAAAAACGTGTTGAAAAAGTTGCCCGGAGTGGAAGTCGATAAAAATGGCAGTGTTACGGTACAAGGCAAAAAGGTAACAACCCTATTGGTGGAAGGCAAAAAGTTCTTTGGCGGCGGCTCAAAATTGGCAGTGGAAAATATACCGGCAGATGCCATAGACCAGGTGCAGGTCATAGACAATTACAGTGAAATCTCCTTTTTAAAAAATGTGTCGGATTCTGATGAAATGGCGATGAACATTCTCTTAAAAAAAGACAAGAAGCAATTTGCTTTTGGGGATATTGAAGCCGGGAAAGGAAATAAGGACTTTTACAGAACTCACAGCAACTTATTTTATTACAGCCCAAAAACAAATGTAAATTTTATTGGCAATTTGAACAATACAGGAGAAAAAACCTTCACTTTTAAAGATTATTTAAGTTTTCAGGGAGGCGTTAGCGCTATTTTAAAGGGTGATGGCTCCATTTACAATACTTCCGGCAGTGATTTTGCGCAATTCTTGGAAACACAAGATGTAACAAGCAGCAACAACAAATTTGGCGCATTGAATATTACAAGAGCTGTCAACAAAAAATTAGATATTTCAGGGTACGCCATTTTTTCACATTCAAAAAACGAGACTTTTATTGAATCTAACAATCAATACGCGACATTTACGGAAGAAAACACGCACAAGTCCAATACAAGAAATATTTTGGGCATTGCCAAATTTAATGTTGAATATGCACCAACGGTTAATAACCAATGGTATTTTAAAACCCAGTACAAAAAAACAGACAATTTTAAAACCAACAGCATTATTTCAAGCATTGACAACGACCAAAAAAATATTTTTTCAGCCAACAATGCCATCGCAACTTATGTAAATCAAAATGTGGAATGGCATAAAAAATTATCCAGAAAACACACTTTTTCTTTCGGGGCCGATGTAACTTTTGACAAAAATAATCCAACAACGCTTTGGCAAACAAACCAGCCCATTTTACAGGGATTAATTCCTGTTGATGTTTCAGAAAATTACTTAATAAACCAATTGAAGGAAACTGAAAACACCAATCTCAATGCAATATTGAAGCATTATTGGGTACTAAATAATTTCAACCATATTTATACCACCATCGGAAATAAATACATCGCTGATTATTTTTATACGGATGACAGCCAGCAATTAGACAACGGAACATCAAATAATTTTTCATCTGCCGGTTTTGGAAATGCATTAGATTTTAAGTTGAATGATCTGTTTGTTGGCGTGCATTATAAATTTAAAACCGGAATTTTTGAATTTAAGCAAGGTGTTTTTTTACACAGCTACAATTGGTCTGTAAATCAAGAAACCAAACTAAATAAACATAAAGCATTACTGTTACCTGATTTTTTAGCTAAAATTGAATTCAGCAGCTCAAAAAAGCTGCAATTCAATTACCAATTGAAAACTGCATTTTCTGACGCTTCAAAATTGGCAAATCGTTTTTATTTGCAATCGTATAATTCTGTTTATAAGGGAAATGAAGATTTGGAAAATGAATTGTTTCATACGGGAAGAGCATATTTCAGCCGATTTAGTATGTACAGAGGTTTAATGCTTTTTAGCAGCGTTAATTATACAAAAAAAGTAAAAGGAATTCAAAACGCCGTTCAATTTGAAGAAACCAATCAATATATTTCTCCTTTAATGGTTAACAATCCGGAAGAGCGCTGGAGTTTTAATTTGAGTATTGACAAAAAAATTAAGAACCTAAAATATGGTTTAAAAACCAATGCATCAACGTCAAACTATCTGCAAAAAATAAATAACGATTTTGTAACCAACAAAAATAATAGTATAGGTTATGACCTTTCGGTAAAAACATTATTTGACAAATTCCCTACGGTTGAAATTGGTTTTAAACAAAACATCGGCAACTATATTTCCAGCAATCAAACCACAAAATTTATAACAAACGAACCGTACTTGACAATTGATTATGATTTTTTAAAAGGATTTATATTTTCCTTTGATTATGAAAATTACAGTTATCAAAATAAAACTTTTAACCAAAAAAACACCTATCAATTGGCAAACGCAACACTTTCTTATAAAAATGAAGACAGCGCCTGGAGTTTTAAAATAGATGCGCAAAATTTATTTGATGTTAAATATAAAAATGACAATAGTTTTTCTTCCTATATCATTTCAGATTCCAAAACCTATATTTTACCCAGAATACTTATGTTTACTATTGGATATAATTTGTGATGACAATCGCAATTTTAAAATAAAAAACAAAATGGTTAAAACCATTCGCAAAATCGATTTTCACAAATAGCCCACGGTTTAAACCGTGGGCTATTAATTAAATTCCGAACAAAAAAAGCCTCCAAAACTGGAGGCTTTTACATGTTATTTCAACAAAGATTATTCTTCTTTTACTTCTTCAAAGTCAACATCTTCCACATGGTCTTTTTCATTTTTTGCTTGTCCGTTACCAGCATCGCCGGCTGGAGCACCTTGTGTATCTTGTTCTGCTTTGTACATTTCTTCACTGGCTACTTTCCAGGCTTCATTAATTTTTTCCATTGCGGCGTCAATTTGTGCAATATCTTTTGTTTCATGAGCTTTCTTCAAGTCAACAAGCGCCGCTTCGATTGGTCCTTTTTTATCAGCCGATAATTTTTCACCAAATTCTTTTAATTGTTTTTCTGTTTGGAAAATCATAGAATCTGCTGCATTGATTTTTTCGGCAGTTTCTTTGGCTTTTTTATCAGATTCAGCATTTGCTTCCGCATCAGCTTTCATTTTTTTGATTTCATCTTCAGTCAATCCAGAAGAGGCTTCAATTCTGATATCGCGTGTTTTACCTGTTGCTTTATCGCCGGCTGTTACATGAATAATACCATTGGCATCAATATCAAAAGTAACTTCAATTTGAGGCGTTCCTCTTTGTGCCGGCGGAATGCCATCCAAATGGAAACGTCCAATTGTTTTGTTGTCGGCCGCCATGGCGCGTTCGCCTTGTAATACGTGAATTTCTACGGATGGCTGATTGTCGGCCGCCGTTGAGAAAATTTGTGATTTCTTTGTTGGAATCGTTGTATTGGCTTCAATTAACTTGGTCATTACATTTCCCATAGTTTCAATTCCCAATGAAAGTGGTGTAACGTCTAACAACAATACATCTTTCACATCTCCCGATAAAACACCACCTTGAATGGCTGCACCAATGGCAACAACCTCATCAGGATTTACACCTTTTGAAGGTGTTTTTCCGAAGAATTTTTCCACAGCTTCCACAACAGCAGGAATACGGGTTGAACCACCAACCAAGATAATTTCATTGATATCGCCGGTTGTTAAACCTGCACCTTTAAGCGCTGTTTTACAAGGCTCAATAGTTCTTTTAATTAAATCATCGATCAATTGTTCAAACTTTGCTCTGGTTAAACTGCGAACCAAATGTTTTGGGCCGCTTGCAGTGGCAGTCACATAAGGCAAGTTAATTTCAGTTGTTGCAGCTGATGACAATTCAATTTTGGCTTTTTCGGCAGCTTCTTTTAAACGTTGCAAAGCCATTGGATCTTTACGCAAATCTATGCCTTCTTCAGCATTGAATTCTGCAGCCAACCAGTCAATAATTTTTTGGTCAACGTCATCGCCACCCAAATGCGTATCGCCATCGGTTGACAAAACTTCAAATACACCATCACCCAATTCTAAAATGGAAACGTCATGCGTACCTCCACCAAAGTCAAAAACAACTATTTTTTGATCGACTCCTTTTTTATCCAAACCATAAGCCAATGCCGCAGCAGTAGGCTCGTTAATAATACGGCTCACTTTAAGTCCGGCAATTTCTCCGGCTTCTTTAGTGGCCTGACGCTGAGCGTCGTTAAAATAAGCAGGCACCGTTACAACGGCTTCCGTTACTTCTGTTCCTAAATAATCTTCGGCAGTTTTCTTCATTTTTTGAAGAATCATTGCTGATATTTCTTGTGGCGTGTACAATCTTCCGTCTATATCAACACGAGGCGTGTCATTATCGCCTTTTACAACTTTATACGGTACGCGCTCTGCTTCCATTTTAGATTCTGAATATTTGTTTCCCATAAAACGTTTAATTGAATAAACAGTTTTTAAAGGATTTGTAACAGCCTGACGTTTAGCAGGATCACCCACTTTTCTTTCTCCACCTTCAATAAATGCCACAATAGAAGGCGTTGTTCTTTTTCCTTCTGCATTAGGAATTACCACTGGTTCATTTCCTTCCATTACGGAAACACATGAATTGGTTGTCCCTAAATCTATTCCTATAATTTTTCCCATGACTCTATGCTATTTAATTTTTGTTTTTTAAACTCTGATTTACGGTATTCAATGATTATGCCATTACAAAAATTATGTCAAGTTGTCATAATTAAAACAGAACACTCCAAATTTGTCACTGAAACCGCTTCAAATACCATAATTTTTATAAATATGATTGGGATATATCGCAATGCTATATATTTGCATACTTGTTTAAAAAAAGATAAAAATGGAGTGTATTTCGATTTTTGATATGTTGAAGATAGGGATCGGTCCGTCGAGTTCTCATACTTTAGGTCCGTGGCGCGCTGCGGAAAGGTGGATCAATCACCTTAAAAAAGAGGATAATTTCACAAAAGTCACTTCCATAAAGGTCGATTTATATGGTTCGCTTTCCTTAACCGGAAAAGGCCATGCGTCCGATTTGGCCATATTATTGGGATTGGCTGGGGAAGATCCGGAAACCATTTCTACGGATGAAATCATTCCCATCACCAATGACATTCATACTTTTAAAAAAATAAATTTTGGCGCCAAAAATTTAATTGATTTTGACCCAGAAACTGACATTATATTTAACCGGGAATTTTTGCCGTTTCACGCAAACGGCATCAAATTTAGGGCATTTGAAAATGGAATGGAAATTTCTTCGGATACTTATTATTCCATTGGTGGCGGATTTGTGGTACGGGAAGAACTGATTCACGCCAAAGAAAATATCAAAATTTATAAAACATTTCCGTATCCTGTACAAATTGCCAAAGAACTGGAGCTTTATTGCTCCAAACAAAATTTAAAAATATCGGAAATTGTGCTGGAAAACGAAAGATCGCTGAGGAGCGACCAAGAAATTGACCACCAAATTAACCGTATTTGGGACACCATGCTCAAATGTATGTATATTGGCTGCCACACATCAGGAACGATTCCGGGCGGACTGAATGTGAGGCGTCGTGCCTTCGACATTCATGAAAAATTGCATGTTGACTTTGTCTATAATTCACCTGCCGAATGGCTGCAAAGCATCAGAAAAACAGAAGTGAAATTTCGTGAAATACTGAAATGGGTAAGTTGTTTGGCCTTAAGCGTTAATGAAGTGAATGCCTCATTGGGAAGGGTTGTCACCGCGCCAACAAATGGCAGCGCCGGCGTGATTCCTGCCGTTTTAATGTATTATATGGTCATTGAAAACCACAAGGCAAATTTTGAACACGTAAAACAATTTTTATTGGTGGCCGGAGAAATTGGAAGCATCTTTAAAAAAGGCGCCACCATTTCTGCAGCAATGGGAGGTTGTCAGGCAGAAATTGGTGTATCATCGGCTATGGCCGCAGGCGCATTGACAGAATTGCTCGGCGGAAGTCCGGAACAGGTTTTAATGGCCAGTGAAATTGCAATGGAACATCATTTGGGATTAACCTGTGACCCGATTGGCGGTTTGGTGCAAATTCCTTGTATTGAACGCAATGCCATGGGCGCCATAAAAGCCATTCATGCCGCAGAGTTGGCATTGGAATCTGATGCCGCAAATGCAAAAGTGCCGCTGGACAAGGTGATTGAAACCATGTGGGAAACGGCAAAAGACATGAATTCAAAATACAAGGAAACTTCAGAAGGCGGTTTGGCCGTAAGTGTTAATATTTCAGATTGTTAACGAAAACCTATGTTTTATCAAAATTATTTTTTAACTTTAAATAGGAAATTCTATTTTTAATTAAAAAATTGTAATCATGAGTAAATTCGATGAGAAAATTGCACTTTATCAGGGTGAAATGAAAAAATTGGGTCTTAAATTTGATGCCGATTTATTGACAAAAGTAACTAAAGGCTTGGGGCCTTCAATTTACAAACCAGATGCTGAAACTGTATCAGGTTCCGATAAAAAGGAACTTGAAACTTTGAAAAAAAACTTTTTAATGAAAAAATTAGGATTGCCTGACAGTCCAAAATTAGATCACGCAATGGAAAATGTCATTGAAAAGGTTGGTAAATCAAACAGAAATAAATACAGGGCCATTGTTTATTATGAATTGGTAAAAGAATTGGGCCAAGAAGGTAAATACAATTAATCTTAATAAAAAAAGAACCTGCAAATTGTGGGTTCTTTTTTATTATTTTTTGAAATTTCAGCATTAAAAGATTTTCAATGAATTGAATTAATCCATCTCTTCTTCATTTTCTTCATCCGCTATATCTTCAATATCACTGTCAAATACATCATCAAAATTATCTTCATCCGCATCATAATCTTCCATGGTTTCTTCCAGTTTCAAACTGATTTTAACAAGATAAATGGTATCTTCAAAAGTCACCTCAACGGCTCTAACGGTTTCACCCTTGGCATTTTTAAAGGTAATGATGTCTTTGTAGCCATATCCGTTAGGGAATTTCTCTACCAGCAAGTTTAATATTTCACTTGTTAATTTACTGTAATCTACTATAACTCTTTTCATAAACTGCAATTACATATTTAACAAATACGCAAAAATTAACGGCACAACAATGGTTGCGTCAGATTCTATAATAAATTTTGGGGTATTAATGTCTAATTTTCCCCAAGTGATTTTCTCATTTGGAACCGCACCTGAATACGATCCATAACTTGTGGTAGAATCTGAAACCTGACAAAAATAGCTCCAAAATGGCGTGTCTGTACGCTCTAAATCTTGGTATAGCATTGGCACCACACAAATTGGGAAATCACCTGCAATTCCACCGCCTATTTGGAAAAATCCAATACCGGTTTCTGAATTTGCAGTATACCAATCGGCCAAGAAAGTCATATATTCAATCCCCGATTTTACGGTACTTGCTTTTAGTTCGCCTTTTAACACATAGGAAGCAAAAATATTTCCCATCGTGCTGTCTTCCCAACCTGGAACAACCATTGGCAAATTGGCTTTCGCAGCAGCAATCATCCAGCTATTTTTTGGGTCAATTTCATAATATTGTTCCAAAACTCCAGAAAGCACCAATTTGTACATAAATTCATGCGGGAAAAATCGTTCTCCCTTGTCTTCTGCATCTTTCCATATTTTGAAAATATGTTTCTGCAACCTTCTGAAAGCTTCTTCTTCAGGAATACAAGTATCCGTAACCCTGTTCAATCCTTTTTCCATTAAATCCCATTCATCCTGAGGCGTTAAATCCCGATAGTTCGGAACTCTTTTGTAATGAGAATGGGCAACCAAATTCATAACATCTTCTTCTAAATTTGCGCCGGTGCAAGAAATTATTTGAACTTTATCCTGTCTGATAATTTCAGCAAATACTTTGCCTATTTCAGCAGTGCTCATGGCGCCTGCCATGGAGACTAACATTTTTGAGCCGGCAGCCAACTGATCTTCATATCCTTTTGCGGCATCAACTAGCGCTGCAGAATTAAAATGCAGGTAATACTTTTCAATAAATTGGGAAATCGCTCCTTTATTAGTCATAATCTTCGTCTTCGAATTTTGAGGTTTTGTTATTTGGTTCTTTAAAACCGGCTTCGTTTCCGTAATCCGTTTCTTCAGTGTTGTCAAATTTGTAACTAAGCATTTTATAGTACAACTTAGCGGCTAAAAAATCTGATGATTTGTCCTTATCATTTGGACAAAGTTCCATAATGTCAAAACCTACCACATTTTTTTGTTTGAATATTTTTTTCAAAAAATCCAGGGTTTCATACCAAAGCAATCCTCCCGGTTCCGGTGTTCCGGTTGAAGGCAATAAAGAAGGATCTAAAGCATCCAAATCAAATGTTATAAAAACATTTTTCCCCATTAAATCAATCGCATTTTCCATCCAATAATCATCAATGGCCATTTCATGGGCGAAAAATATTTTATCGGGATCCATCACACTTTTCTCCAAAATATCCATGCTGCGAATACCTACCTGAATAAGATTGGTGTTTTGGCTTGCTTCGTAAGCGGTGCAGGCATGATTGCAGCTTGACCCGTTATATTCTTTTCTTAAATCGGCATGCGCATCGATTTGAACCACCGTTAAATCATTGAAACATTCGTTAAATGCCCTTATTGTTCCAATAGAAACTGAGTGTTCACCACCAAAAATGGTGACAAATTTATTTTTTCTTATAAATGTTTTGGTTACTGCATGAACAGCTGCCACCATTTTTTCAGGAGAAGAATTCTCCGTAACGGCGTCTGCCAAAAAAATTCCGTTTTTATAAACTTCTGAATCAGTTTCAATATCGTAAAGTTCCATATTATCTGAAGCAGTCAAAAACGCTTCAGGTCCCTTGTCGGCGCCTTTTTGCCAAGTGCTTGTTCCGTCATAAGGAACAGGAATCAAAACTATTTTTGAAGTTTCAATTTTGGCATATTGTTCAGATATCCCCGCGTAAGTTCTTTTATTCATAACCTAATATTTTTAAAAAATCGCTTGCTGTTTGTTTTTCTTTAAACACTTTAAATTCTAGTTTTCCGTCGTTATCTTTTGATATAATAATATGTTTTGGCTGCGGAATTAAGCAATGCTGCAATCCTCCGTAACCTCCTATTGATTCCTGATAAGCCCCTGTATTAAAAAATCCTAAATACAGTGGTTTTTCTTCTTTATAAACCGGTAAATAAACGGCGTTTATATGTTGTTCCGAATTGTAATAATCATCACTGTCACAAGTTAAACCGCCTAACAACACCCGTTCATAAACATCATTCCATCGGTTTAAAGGTAGTAAAACAAATCGTTTATTTATGGCCCAACTGTCTGGCAATGTTGTAATAAACGAAGAGTTTATCATATTCCATCTTTCTCGGTCATTTTGCTTTTTTTGATATAAAACCTTGTAAATCGCACCTCCGCTCTCTCCTACCGTATAACTTCCGAATTCAGTAAATATATGCGGAACCTGAACTTCAGCATCTTCGCAAGCCTCTTTTATCTGACAGATAATTTCATCGATCATATATTCATAATCGTAATTAAAAGCCAATGAGTTTTTTATCGGAAACCCGCCCCCAATATTTAAGCTGTCCAAACTTGGGCAAATTCTTTTCAAACTGATGTAAACCTTCAAACATTTACTTAGTTCGTTCCAATAATAGGCATTGTCTTTAATTCCTGTATTGATAAAGAAATGCAACATTTTTAGGTTCACCTTATGATTGTCCTTTACTTCACGTCGGTAAAATTCGACAATATTTTTGTAGCCAATTCCCAAACGAGAAGTGTAAAATTCAAACTTCGGTTCCTCTTCAGAAGCAATCCTGATTCCTATATTTATTTTCTTTTTGGTGCCTTCGGTAAGCAACCCAATTTCTTCATAATTGTCGATAATCGGAATGCAATTTTTATGTCCGTTATTGATTAATCGCTGAATATTTGTTATGTATTCATCACGTTTAAAGCCATTACAAAGAATATAGGTTTTATCGGTTATTTTACCTTCTTTTTTTAAATTTTCAACAATATCAATATCAAAAGCTGAAGAAGTTTCAATATGAATGTCATTTTTTAAAGCTTCATCCAACACGTGTTTAAAATGGGAGCTTTTGGTACAATAACAATAGTGATATTTAGCTTTATACTTGTGCTTATGCATTGCTGCTGAAAACATTGCCTTGGCTTTTTGGATATTTTCGCTAATTTTTGGCAGATAAGTGAATTTTAAAGGCGTGCCAAATTCTTCAACCAGTTTCATGGTGTCGATATCATGAAAATGCAGATTTTTATTGGAATCAACTTTAAACTCTTCTTGTGGAAAATCAAATGTTTGGCTTATTAAATCGATATATTTTGTATTCATTTAGTATTTTAATTTTACAATTAATAAAGTAGTCTTTATAGACTCATATTAAGTTCAAAAAAGTTTTCTTATATCTATACTCTTAATACTAAATAATTATTTTTAAACCTAACAACTTTCAATGGGCTGTACAACTTTAAAATGTGGTTAAAAGAAGTCATTAAAACGCTTAATTCTTCGTTATATTTTTCAATAATTTTGTGTTTTAAAGGCCTGTAAACATATATGTTAGACCCTAAAAAACGTATTTCTTTCATGGCTGCCAAAAACGTTGGCGCAAACTTATATAAAAAATCAATACAAATTAAAAAAAATCTATATTTATCGCGTAAAAACCAACTCGTTTTCTGACGATAAGTTTGCGTCGAAAGCATAACCTTCATAATTAAAATTTTTCAATTCTTCTATCGTTTCAATGTTGTGATCAATGATAAAACGAACCATTAAACCTCTTGCTTTTTTGGCAAAAAAAGCAATCACTTTTAATTTTCCCTCTTTAAAATCTTTAAAAACGGGCGTAATTACAGGAACTTTTAATAATGCTGGTTTTACAGCTTTAAAATACTCAACACTAGCCAAATTAATGAATAATTCATCTTTAGCAATTTCTTCATTCAATTTAGAAGTAATTGTTTTACCCCAAAACTGGTATAAATTTTCTTTTTTCGCCACTTTTAACTTGGTCCCCATTTCCAAACGATAAGGTTGCATCAAATCAAAAGGTTTCAACAAACCATATTGGCCGGACAAGATTCTTAATTTATTTTGAAGAATTTCCAATTTATCAAGTGCTAAAGTATAAGCATCAAGTCCAATATAAACTTCCCCTTTAAAAGCAAAAATTGCCTGACGGGAATTTTCAGAAGTAAAAGGCAATTCCCATTCCTGGTTTCGCTGCCAATTTAATTCCCCTAAATTTGGGGAAACACTCATTAATGCTGAAAGTTGTTTTGGAGATTTCTTCCTTAAAACGGTATTTATTTTTGCGGCTTCATCCAAAAAAATTCCTTGGGTAAATTGTTTCGTTGGAATTGGAGTCTCATAATCCAATGATTTAGCCGGGGATATTACTATTTTCATTTCAGTTTTTTTGTCATTTTTTTGAGAAGATTCCTAGCAACTGTAAAATTTTGTGTCGTAAATTTTTTAAACAATTTATTAAAATTAAAAATTAATAAATAAATATTTGCCTTTTTCTGAATTATTATTGAAATAATTCAAATTTAAACAAGTTCATTGATGAATTTTTGCATTTTTTCATAAAGCAGTCCAACGTGATAACCATCCATTAAAGCATGGTGCACTTCCACCGAAAAAGGGATTTTTTTGATATCATTTTCTGTGAATATTTTACCAAATACCACTTTCGGAATTCCCTGCAAGCCTTCATTTCCATTTCTTGCATGTTTAAATCCGGTAAAAGAAACCCAAGGAATTGTGGAGCAATGAATAATTCCCAACTGGTCTTCCTGCGCATTAAATACGATGCCATTTTTATGATTTTCGAGCACTATTTTACCATTTGCATCAAATTCTTGCATCGTTTTATGAAACTCGAAATCGCAAAATGAAAAGGTTAAGTCATCATTTAAAATGGTGGAACCAATATTTACGCGGTTAAATAAGTAAACTTTATCGTTTTTAAATCGCAATTTAAATTCGGTAATTTCATTGGCGCATTTTAAGGCAACATACATACAAGCCAAAGAAAACTTTAACCGGTTTTGTTTACAGTATTTATAAAGTTGGGTAACTTCTAAATTGGCCGTAATATTAAAAAAAGGATCTTCATACGTTTTAAAAAAATTATGTTGCGCAATTCTGTTCCAGTTTTCAACATCAAATTCCTTCATGTTAATCTTTTTGATTTATGGTATAGCTACGCCATTTCTCCAGACATAATTGCATATCTTCTGGCATTTCCGAATTAAACTGTAAAAATTCTTTGGTGATTGGATGTTGAAAGCCCAACGTTTTTGCATGAAGCGCCTGCCTTGGCAAAGCTTTAAAACAATTTTCGACAAATTGTTTATACTTGGTAAATGTTGTTCCTTTTAAGATAATGTCTCCGCCGTAACGTTCATCGTTAAAAAGTGTGTGGCCAATGTGTTTCATATGCGCCCGTATTTGGTGCGTTCGTCCGGTTTCTAACTTGCATTGAATTAAAGTGACATAGCTAAAACGCTCCAGCACTTTATAATGTGTAATGGCAGGTTTGCCAAATTCGCCGGTTGGAAATACATCCATCTGCAGACGATTTTTTAAACTTCTGCCTATATTTCCTTCGATAATTCCTTCATCTTCATCTATATTTCCCCAAACCAAAGCATAATACAAACGCTCTGTAGATCTTTCGAAAAATTGTTTGGACAAATGCGCCATCGCATATTCTGTTTTTGCAACAACCAGCAACCCGCTCGTATCTTTGTCTATTCTGTGCACCAAGCCCGGGCGCTCGTTGGAATTTGTCGGTAAATTTTCAATATGAAAAATCAATCCGTTCACCAAAGTGCCGCTGTAATTTCCGTGACCGGGATGCACTACCATTCCGGCAGGTTTATTTACCACAATCACCTCATCGTCTTCAAATAAAATATCCAAAGGAATGTCTTCCGCAACCAATAAATTTTCGTGCGGCGGATGCGCCAAAACAACACGAACAACGTCTTTGGCTTTTACCTTGTAGTTTGATTTTACGGCAACATCATTCACCAATATATTTCCCGCTTTTGCTGCCTGCTGAATTTTATTTCGGGTAGAATATTCTATGAAATTCATTAAATATTTATCAACGCGCAATGGCTCCTGCCCTTCGCTGGCGACAAACCTGTAATGTTCGTAAAATTCTTCTTTCTCTAATTCGTCTATGTCGTCTATTTTCATTCTATAATCGGTTCTTCAGCAGTTTCTAAACTATCCATTTGCATACCGCCTTCATTTCCATCGCCTAATTTTAAGATGATTTCAGAATTTTGCGGAATTTTATCACCGTTTTTTAACTCTTTTCCGTCGTAAATTAAACCTCTCACCACATCTTTTGCGATATCGTTCACATAAATTTCTGTCACGCTTATTCTAAAACCAATTGCCGTTAATTGCGAAATGGCCTGTCTTTTTGTTTTGCCATAAAAATCGGGTATTTCAACATCCGAATAACCTGATGGATTCAAGGTCAGATAAATTTTTCTGTTTTCTTTCACAAAATCTCCTGCTTCCGGACTTTGCTCAATCACAGATTTGCTGGGATAAGCGGCATCAAAACTTGCAGAATCAATCACTTCCCAGCTTAAATCTAAGTCGTCCAGCGTTTCTTCAACTTCCTCCAAACTCATTTTAGACAAATTTGGAACTTCAATTTTCTGATTGTGGTTGGTTGAAAAATTTAACCAAAACACACTAAGCACAATCAATACCACCAAGCCAACAAAAGCCATCAGCAACTGCTTTAAAAACACCTTAGACCCAATAAATTTAAAAAAACTCATATTCCCGTTTTTTGATTTTGTGCAAAGATACTTTTTTATTGTTTATTCGTTTAACTGTTGATTTGTTTAATTGTTAAAGCGTTCAATTAACTCATTTCCAAATTTCCAAATTTCCAAATTTTAGTCTCTTTTCTCTTCTCTATTTTCTATTTTCATTTCAACTTAAAATATGTAAGTTTGTATTTCAACTTAGTAAACACAGAATGAAAAAAAATATTGCCATCATTATGGGCGGATACTCTTCGGAAGTTGATATCTCCTTAAAAAGCGGCCAGGTTGTCTATCAAAATATTTCAAAGGAAAAATACAACACCTTCAAAGTTCACATTCTTAAAGATAAATGGGTGCTTGTTGATGATTTTGAAAATGAATTTCCCATAAACAAACACGATTTTTCGGCAGAAATTAAAGGTGAAAAAATAAATTTCGACTGCGTTTTTAACGCCATTCACGGTCATCCTGGTGAAGACGGAACCATTTTGGCCTACTTTGAATTGATTGGATTAAAACACACTTCGGCGCCTTTTTACCAAATGGCATTAACTTTTAACAAGCGCGATTGTTTAAGTGTGGTGAAACAATATGGCATAAAAACTGCAAAATCTTACTTTTTAAATAAAGGCGACAACATTAATGTGGATGAAATAATTGCCAGAGTTGGTTTGCCATGTTTCATAAAACCAAACAATGCCGGTTCAAGTTTTGGGATTTCAAAGGCAAAAACCGCTTTGGAAATGATTCCTTCCATAGAAAAAGCTTTCAAAGAAGATTCACAGATTTTAATAGAAGCATTTTTAGACGGTCCGGAAATTACCATTGGCGTTTTTGAGTATGAAGGAAAAATTAAAGTGCTGCCGATGACAGAAATTGTATCCGAAAACGAATTTTTTGATTACGAAGCCAAATATTTGGGGAAATCACAGGAAATTACGCCTGCCAGAATTTCAGAAGAAATTCATGAAAAATTGGAAAAAATAGCGGCTAAAGTGTATCAAATTTTAAATATGAGCGGTTTTTCGCGCTCTGAATATATTTTGGTGAATGACGAACCTTATTTTTTGGAAATGAATACCGTGCCCGGATTGACAACCGCAAGTTTAATTCCGCAACAGGCCGAAGCGGCAGGCATCAGTTTAGCCGAACTATTTCATAACGCCATAGAAATGGCTTTAAGCAAGTAAAAATGAAACGAGCATTTCAAATTTCGACATATAAAGGAATGATTAATGGCGAACCTACCTGCCGGCAGGCAGGCAGCAATCTGTTACCGCTAAAAAATAAAATTTAAACAGATGAAAAAAGCAGTTTTCCCTGGATCATTTGATCCAATTACTTTAGGACATGTTGATATTATTAACCGAGCATTGCCATTGTTTAGCGAAATTATTATTGCTGTTGGTGTAAATACAGAAAAAGCCTATTTATTTTCTCTTGAAGAACGTGTTAGTTTTATTAAAAAACATTATGCCAATGAACCTAAAATAAAAGTGGAAACCTACACTGGCTTAACCATTGATTTCTGCAAAAAGTTAAACATCCATTTTATTTTAAGAGGTTTGCGAAATCCGGCGGATTTTGAATTTGAAAAAGCGATTGCCCAAACCAACAGAAAATTATCGACTGTTGAAACGGTATTTTTACTGACCTCAGCCGACACTTCTTTTATAAGTTCAAGCATTGTGCGCGATGTTTTGCGAAATGGTGGCGATATTTCCGGTTTTGTTCCTGAAAGCGTTACAAAAAAAATATAAGTATGCAGATTAAAAAATATCTATTTTTTGCTCTAATCATTTTATTTTCGGGAACAATTTCAGCCCAAAAAACCGGGAAAGATTTCACGACCGAATTCGAGAAATCTAAAGGCACAGAAACTTCCACTTACCAAGAAACCATCGCATTTTGCAAAGATTTGGCAGCTGCGTATCCGGAAATTTCTATCATGGAAATGGGCGAAACAGACAGCGGATTTCCTTTGCATCTGGTTGTTTTTAGCGCATCAAAAGAATTCGATTTCAATAAAATTAATTTCAGCAAAAAAAATATAATTTTAATCAACAATGCCATTCACCCGGGAGAATCGGATGGCGTTGATGCGAGTATGATGTTGTTGAGAGATTTGGTTCAGGATAAAAACCAGCTCAAAAAATTAGAAGATATTGTAATTGCGGTCATTCCAATTTACAATATTGGCGGCGCTTTAAACAGAAACAGCCATTCCCGCGCAAACCAAAACGGCCCAAAAGAATATGGATTTAGGGGAAATGCCCAGAATTATGATTTAAACCGGGATTTTATCAAAGCCGACACAAAAAACGCCAAATCATTTGCCGAAATTTTTCATTTGGTGAAACCCGACGTTTTTATTGACAATCACGTGAGCAATGGCGCCGATTACCAATATGGCATCACCCATTTATTTACGCAACACAATAACTTGGGAAACGATTTGGGCGCATTTATCGAAAATGAAATGAGGCCAAATATAGAAGCTTCCTTGCTGAAAAAAAATATCATTATTACGCCTTATGTGAATGTTTGGGGAACAACGCCTGAAGCCGGTTTTAGCCAGTTTTTCGACAGTCCGAGGTATTCAACCGGTTACACCACGCTTTTTAACACTTTAGGAATGATGGTTGAAACCCATATGCTGAAACCCTACAAACAACGTGTTGAAGAAACCTACATTTTATTGGAATCGGTAATCGATTTCACCATAGAAAAAGGCAATGAAATTAAAGAACTTCGCAAAAATGCAGTTGCAAAAATATTGGCAAAAAAAACCTATCCAATTTCTTTTGAACTTGATAAAAACAGCTTTGCAACGCTGCAATTTAAAGGATATGAAGGAAGTTATATCGACAGCAAAGTCACTAACGGCAAGCGTTTGTTTTACGACCGCACAAAACCTTATACAAAGCCCGTAAAATATTACAACAATTATATTCCGTCAAAAGAAATAAAACTTCCTAAATCCTATATTTTAAAACAAGGTTGGCATAAAGTTTTGGAACGCTTAAAAGACAACAATATAGAATTTGCCGTTTTTAAAAACGACACTGCCATAACTGTGGAAGAACAACATATAAAAGATTACAAAACAAGCACGAAATCTTTTGAAGGACATTTTATCCATTCAAAAACGGAAGTTTCTTCAATAACTAAAAAAGTGCAGTTTCAAAAAGGCGATATTTATATTCCCATTCATCAAAATGGGGTGCGTTATATTGTGGAAACCTTGGAAGCCGAAGCAACAGATTCTTTTTTTAACTGGAATTTTTTCGATACCGTTTTAGAGCAAAAAGAACACTTTTCATCTTATGTTTTTGAAGATATTGCAGAAAAGTTGCTGCTGGAAAATCCGGCTTTAAAAGATTTGTTAAACCAAAAAATGAACACCGACAAAGATTTTGCCGAAAGCGCGGAAGCGCAGTTGGATTTTATCTACAAAAATTCGCCTTACTATGAATCGGCGCACTTAAAATTGCCGGTTTATAAAGTGTTTTAAATGCTGTTTTTGTTGATTAACAATTCCCAAGTCCTAACAATTGATAGTAAACAATATCTCCTATTCAATTCCTAAAAGTCACTCAGGCCAGTCAATGGTGTCATCATCAATAAAAAAAGGTGTCCACTGAATTTCATCCAAAACGCCGTCATTAATCCAAAAATTGATTGATTTTTCTTCAATTTCAATCACTTTCTGGTCTTCGGTATCGTCTTCCGAGCAATCTTCAAGGCTCCATTCCCCCAAATCCATTTCATCCAACTCTTTTATCAAACCTTCCTGAAACAAACCAATCAAGCTTTTTCCTTCCAATTCATAAAAATCATCGTTCACGGAAATCATAATTAACCTCCAGTCTTCTTCTTCATCAAAACTGAGCGATAACAACAATTCGTCATATTGCCATGATTCCGTCAAATCTTTTTTAGAATCTGAATGTGAATATTTGTCGATAAATGAAGGTTTTCCCAACATTAATTCCACTTCTTTTCTGGTCATTCCAAATTTTAGGTTTCCCAATCCGTAACCAAGTTTTATTTCTTTGAGCGCTTTTTTCATCATTTTATATGTTTTAAAAATACTGACAAATTTAATGGCTTAATTTCTTTATTTGCTGCCAAATCCAGTTTAAAAGCCATTAAATAATTTATATGCCAAATTTCGAAAAAAATATCCGATTAATTTATTTTTTTGCAAATCATTAAAAACACGGGATATTTCCTTACTTTATTATCAAACTCTTTTTCAATCTCCAAAGGTATTTCATTGTAGGCAACTTTAAATCCGTGATTGGATAAAACAGCACTTAACTTTTCTCTGTCAAACCCGTTATGGCCATCAAAATCAGGCACATTGGTATGAAAAGAACCATCTTCCTGCACCAAATCGGCAATACACAAATAACCTCCAGTTTTTAGCATTGCATTAAATATCGCTAAAATCTTATCAATTTCAAGTATGTGATGAAGGGTCATCAACGTATAAATTACATCAAATTTACTCTTATTTATCACAGCATTCTCCTTTAACAAATCTACAAGAAGCGGTTTAAAATTGTTGATATTTTCATCGGCTATTTTTTCCTTCAAAACTTTTATCATCCCTTCAGAAGTATCGGCGAGTGTAATTTTTTTGAAAGAATCTTTTAGCTGATAACTCAACAATCCTGTTCCGCAGCCAAACTCAAAAGCATTCATAGTTTTATTTGGCTGAATAAAATCGGTCATTTCTTTTGCGATAATTATGGCTCTTTCTGTCTTTTTAGGATCGTTGTCCCATTCTTTGGCCTGTTGGTCGAAATGTTTCATTGTTTATTTAATTTTCTAAACAAATATAACAGTTAATCTTTGGTGCATTATGCAAAATCATCTTAAATGATTGGTAACATCAATTACATATTATCATTTAAGCAACCAATGACTTTATAAACAAGTCCTGAAAATTTTCAAAATCAATCTCATTTTAACAGCCGCAGTGACCGCAAAAATTAGTATTTTGCGGCTTCAAAAAAATTCATAAATGAACCGAGCCTGCCAAATTTTGACCTATAAAAGAATGGTCAATAGCGAACAGCATCTGTTACCGCTAAAAAATAAAATTTAAACAGATGAAAGTATGCATTGCCGAAAAGCCAAGTGTTGCTCGTGAAATTGCCGCTGTTTTGGGCGCAAACAACAAACACGACGGTTATTTTGAGGGAAATGGGTACGCGGTTACTTTTACATTCGGACATTTATGCACTTTATTTGAGCCCAACGATTACAAACCGCATTGGAAAAGCTGGGATTTGAACAATTTGCCCATGCTTCCGGAAAAGTTTGAAACCAAGGTGGTGGACAATATCGGCATCAAAAAGCAATTCAACATTGTTAAAAGTCTGTTCGACAAAGCCAGTGTAATTATCAATTGCGGGGATGCCGGGCAAGAAGGAGAACTGATTCAGCGCTGGGTTATTCAGCAGGCAAATTATAAGGGAGAAGTCAAACGTTTGTGGATTTCCTCTTTAACTTCGGAAGCCATCAAAGAAGGATTTCAAAATCTGAAACCGTCGGAGAACTACGACAATTTATATTACGCCGGCTATTCAAGAGCTATTGGTGATTGGCTTTTGGGAATGAATGCCACAAGATTGTACACCTTAAAACACGGCGGAAACAAACAGGTTTTATCCGTTGGCAGGGTGCAGACACCCACGTTGGCGATGGTGGTGAATCGATTTAAGGAAATAGAAAATTTTGTGCCACAGCCATATTGGGAATTGCAAACGCTTTACCGCGAAACGCTTTTTAACTGCGAAGAAGGGCGTTTTCAAAAAAAGGAAGATGGTGAATTGCTCGCCAATAAAGTAAAGGAAAGCGATTTTGAAATTGTTTCCGTCACCATGAAAAAAGGGAAAGAAAATGCGCCTAAATTATTTGATTTAACCGGATTGCAGGTTTATTGCAACAACAAATTCGATTTCTCAGCCGATGAAACCCTAAAAATCGTCCAAAAATTATACGAACAAAAAGCAGTGACGTATCCGCGTGTCGATACCACATTTTTGCCCGACGACGTATATCCGAAAGTGCCCGAAATATTAAAAAACCTGACTGCTTACCAAACATTGACTTCTCCTTTATTAGGAAAAAAAATAAAAAAATCGCCTTTGGTTTTTAACAACAAAAAGGTAACCGATCACCATGCCATCATTCCTACCGGCGTTCAAATTAATTTGCCCTACACCCAACAACAGGTTTACGATATTATCACCCGACGTTTTATTGCTGTTTTTTATGAGGACTGTATCGTTTCAAATACGGCAGTAATTGGAAAGGCAGCCGATGTCACTTTTAAAACCACCGGAAAGGAAATTCTGGAAAAAGGATGGCGCGTTGTTTTCGAAAGTGCCACTGCAGATAAATTAGAAACAGACGTCCTGCCAAACTTCATAAAGGGAGAAAAAGGTCCGCACAAACCTTCTTTTTTGGAGAAAGCGACAAAACCGCCCAACTTATTTTCTGAAGCCACCTTGCTTCGCGCCATGGAAACCGCCGGAAAACAAATTGATGACGATGAACTGCGCGAATTGATGAAAGAAAATGGAATCGGAAGGCCTTCAACCCGCGCAAATATTATTGAAACACTTTTTAGAAGAAAATATATCATACGGAATAAAAAGCAAATTTTACCCACACAAACAGGAATTCAATTGATTGATATCATCCAAAGTGAATTGTTAAAATCGGCCGAATTAACCGGACAATGGGAAAAACAGCTCAAGGAAATTGAAAAAGGAACTTACAACGCCGGAACTTTCATTAAAAATATGAAAAAGATGGTTGACAATCTTGTGTACGAAGTTCGTTCCGAAACAATAACGGCTAATATTTACCCTCTTGAAGTTGCCAAACAGGTTCCTAAAAAAAGTACGGCAGTTTCCACCGGCATCGCGTCCGAAAAATGTCCGAAATGCAAAAAAGGCAACATTCTCAAAGGAAAAAACGCCTATGGTTGCAGCGAATTTAAAAATGGATGCAATTTCAGATTGCCTTTTAGTTTTCTCGACAAAAAAATATCTGAAAATCAGTACATCCGCCTGTTGCAAAAGAAATGCACCGTCAATTTAAAAGGTTTTAAAACCAAAGTTGGAGAAACTGAAGGATTGATCCGTTTTGACGATCAATTTAATTTGGTGTTGGAAGAAAAGAATACTTCGGCTCCGATCAGTAACCAAAATGTTCCTAAGAAAATTACTTGTCCGAAATGCCATAAAGGAACCATTATAAAAGGAAAAACTGCTTACGGATGCAGCGACTATAAAATTGGCTGCGATTTCCGTTTCAGCTTTGAAGACATCAGAAAAAAAGCAGCGGGACAACCTCTTTCCGCAGCATTGGTTTACGCGATTATAAATGGAAAATCCTAACGAGAATCAACCGCATCGGCATTTTATCATTTACAAACCTTATGGTTATTTGAGCCAGTTTGCGAATAATGACATCAGTAAACACAAGAAAAAATTATTGGGTGAATTTTACCCGTTTCCAGAAAAAATTATGGCCATCGGCCGATTGGATGAAAAATCGGAAGGCCTTTTATTGCTCACCACCGACGGAAATATGAGCGAATTGGTGAGAAGCAGCAACGTGGAAAAAGAATATTTTGCTAAAGTTGACGGTGACATCACTAATGAAGCCGTTGAAACGCTAAAAAATGGCGTGGAAATTGGTTTTGGCGGCATAAAATATACCACAAAACCTTGCCGGGTTTATAAATTAAGCGAAATCCCCAAACTGCCCGAAAGAGGCAAAAAAATAAGGGACGATCGGCACGGCCCAACAAATTGGGTTTCCATCACTTTAACGGAAGGAAAATTCAGGCAAGTCCGAAAAATGACTGCCGCTGTGGGTTTTCCAACCTTGAGATTGGTTCGTGTTCGTGTTGGGAATCTTTGTATAAATGATATGAAAGCTGGTGATGTAAAGGAAATTTTGCATCTCGACTGCGCTCGATGTGACATGATTTGATTTTAGCATCTCGACTGCGCTCGAGGTGACGAGATTAGATTTTGGATTTTATTTAAATGTACGGACAGGTCGCGACCTGTCCTACTCAATTTCTTTTTAATTTCCAAATCAATAAAAAATTTCATAACTTGTATCAATCAAACGAAAAAATAAATTTCACTATGATTACACTTCAAATAAACGGAGAAAAACACCAAATTGATGTTGTTCCAGAAATGCCTTTGCTATGGGCAATTAGAGATATTGTAGGACTTACAGGCACAAAATATGGCTGTGGAATTGGCGTATGCGGCTCCTGTAAAGTGCTACTTGACAATTCACCGGTACAATCCTGTATGATACCCGTTTCGGCGGCCGAAGGCAAAAATGTAGTGACAATTGAAGGTATTTCGGAAAATTTACAATTGCTGCAAGATTCTTGGGCAGCGCTGAATGTGCCTCAATGCGGATTTTGCCAACCGGGACAATTAATTGCCGCAACTGCTTTACTCGACAAAAATAACGATCCGACCGATGAAGAAATTAACGAGGCTATGATAGGAAATATATGCCGATGCGGCACATACCAACGCATAAAAAGTGCCATTCACCGAACTGTTGAACTTAAAAAACAAAGCTAATTATGAATCCAATTAGAAATATAAGTCGTAGAACTTTTGTAAAAAGTGTTGGTTTGGCATCGGGCGGATTGATTTTAGCCTGCAACACTTCCGTTTTTTCTGATAAAGAATCAACAGAAAGTGAAGAATTAGCCAGTTTCAATCCAAATTTATTTGTTCAGCTAAATGCTGATGGAAGTTTAATTTTAATCGCTTCACGTTCAGAAATGGGGAATGGCGTAAGAACTTCCTTAACATCCGTTATTGCAGATGAAATGGATGCAGACTGGACGAAAGTTACCGTACAACAAGCTGTTGGCGATGCAAAATATGGCGATCAGAATACCGATGGTTCAAGAAGTGTTCGTTATTTATATGAACCTATGCGAAAAATGGGCGCCATGGCAAGAGCGATGTTAATTACGGCCGCTGCACAAAAATGGCAAGTTCCTGTTGCGGAATGTACCGCCGCAAACCATGAGGTATTGCATAAAAGCGGCAAGAAAATTGCCTATGGCGATTTGGTTGAAATTGCAAAAACGCTGAAAGTTCCAACCGAACTCACCTATAAAAATCCGAAAGAATTCAAATATATCGGAAAAAAATTAAAAGGTGTTGATGTTGAAGAATATGCAAACGGTAGCGCCATTTTTGGGCTGGACAAAAGGCTCCCAAATATGAAATTTGCGGCCATGCAACGTTGTCCGGTAACCTTCGGAACCGTAAAATCTTTTGATAAAACGGCTGCCCTTAAAATTCCTGGCGTTATTGATGTGATTGAAATTCCCCGTATCGAAAAACCTTTTGGAACGCTGGGCGGCATCGCGGTGATTGCCTCAAATACCTGGGCCGCTTTCAAAGGTAAAGAAGCCCTGAAAATTGAATGGAATTATGGCGATAATGTGACGTACGATTCGGAAAAATATATGAAACAAATTACAGAAAATATCCACAAACAAGGAAAAGTAGGGAAAGATGTGGGCAATGTAAATAAAGCATTCAAAAATGCGCATAAAATTGTGGAAAGCACCTATCAATTACCGCATTTGGCCCACGCGCCTATGGAAGTTCCAAATGCCGTGGCTTGGGTTCAGGGAGATTCCTGTGAAGTTTGGGCACCAACCCAGGATCCGCAATCTGCAAGAAAAGAAGTTATTGATTATTTAGGAACCACAGAAGAAAAAGTCACCATCAATGTGACATTTTTAGGCGGCGGATTCGGACGGAAATCAAAACCCGATTATGTGGTTGAAGCCGTTGCGATTTCAAAAGCGATGAATGCGCCCGTTCAGGTTGTTTGGACAAGGGAAGACGACATTAAACACGGCTATTACCATACCGTAAGTTCACAATATTTAAAAGCGTCACTTGATAAACAAGGAAATGTTACCGGTTGGCTTCATCGATTTGCCTTTCCTTCAATTTCATCAACATTTTCACCGGGCGTGGATTACCCGGCAGGATTTGAAATTTCAAGCGCCGCAAATGTGCCGTTCGACATAAAAAATATGAAAGTTGAAGTTGGACAATCACCTGCTCACGTGAGAATTGGCTGGTTGCGTTCGGTAATTAATATTCCGCACGGATTTTCACAAAATGTGTTTGCCGATGAGTTGGCGGTTGCCGCCGGCAAAGATCCGCTTGAATTTCGGTTGAATTTAATCGGAAAAGACCGCATTGAAGAAACAGAAGATCCCATAAAATACGATACGGCCAGACTGAAAAACGTTTTAAGAATGGCTGCAAAAAATGCAAATTGGGGAAAACCGCTTCCCGAAGGCCACGCCTACGGTTTGTCGGTTCATTACAGTTTTTACTCTTATGTGGCTTCTGTGGTTGAAATTTCTATGACTTACAATAAAGTGAAAGTGCACAATGTTTATACGGTTATTGATTGCGGACAAACAGTAAACAGAGATATGATTAAATCGCAAATGGAAGGCGCAGCCATATTTGGAATGTCTTTGGCATTTTACGGTAAAATTACCGCTAAAAATGGTGCCATTGAGCAAAGCAATTACAGCGATTATAAAATGATTCGGATGAATGAAGTTCCGAAAGTTCACGTGGAAATAGTGGAAAGCACCGAAATTCCGACAGGTGTTGGTGAACCTGGCGTTCCTGTAATTGCACCGGCCATTATAAACGCCATTTTTAAATTAACCGGAAAAAGGTATTACAATTTGCCATTGTTGGATTATGGATTGGTTTAGGCCCCCTAGCCCCCGAAGGGGGAATTTATGCGGAAAAATTTACTAATTGAAAAATTCAACGATTAAACAAATAAACATTTTAATGAACAATTGGATTGAATTATTGCAGGAGTTTAAAACAAAAAAGCAGCCTGTGGCATTGGTTACGGTGACAAAAATTTTAGGGTCGGCGCCTTGTAAACTGGCTTCAAAAATGATTGTCACCAAACAAAAAGAAATCTACGGGACCATTGGCGGCGGCAAATTGGAATTTCAGGTGATGGACGAAGCCGTTGTTGCCATTCAAGAAAATAAAATAACAACTTTGTCCTATACGTTGGGTCCGGAATTTGAGCAATGCTGCGGCGGAAAAGTGGAATTAATTATTGAACCTATGAACCAATCTCCCGAATTGTATCTTTTTGGCGCCGGACATATCGGTGTTGAATTGTGCCATATTTTAAAAAACACACCATTCAATATTACGTTGTTGGATGTGCGTGAAAATTGGAAAAACACCATTGAAATAGACAAATCCATAAGGTATAGCGACATCGATTTTGATTTTTACAAACAATTTATCACTTGGGGACCAAACTGTTATGTTGCCATTATGACCCACGACCACAAATTGGATTATGAAATAACTGCCTTGGCTTTGCATTCCGAAACAAAATATATTGGATTGATTGGCAGCAAAACCAAAAAAAACAAATTTAATAATTTGCTGAAAAAAGAACTGAATTTTGAACCGGGAATTTCTCCTGTCCATTGTCCGATTGGTTTGGAAATCGGCGGTTTTACACCGAAAGAAATTGCCATCAGCATTGCTTCGGAATTACTGAAAGAATATTATGGAAAATGAGACCGTTTTTGTACTGCTCGCCGGCGGAAAATCAGAAAGGATGGGTGTGGATAAAGGTTTGCTTAAATACAAACATACTTTTTGGATTTTAGAGCAACTCAACAGAATTTCAAAAACAACAATTTCGAAAGTATATATTGGATTGGGTTTTAATTCTCAAAATTATCTTGATGCAATTTCCTGGTTTAAAACGGCACTGAACAATGAAGCAGATTATCAGGGATTAAAAGTGAGAATCATTGTTAATCCGACACCTGAAATGGGTTCATTTTCCACACTTCAAACGGTATTAAAAAATATAAATTCAGGTTGTGATGTACTTTTATGCCCAATTGATATTCCGCTGTTAAATTCAGATGAATTGAACAAAATCATTGCGGTAAAAAACAATATTGTGATGCCGAATTTTGAGGGCAAAAATGGCCATCCTATTAAGATGGCTGCCAGTTTTTGGCAAAAACTGGTTTCTTTAAATATTGCTGAGGAAAATTCGCGTTTGGATTTACAGATTAAAAAATTAAATGTCAAAGAAATATCCATCATCAAAGTAAATGATGCTTCAATCGTGAAAAACTTAAATACCAAAACAGCGTGGGTTTCTTATTTAAATGAACAAAAAAATTAATTGACCATCTAAAACAACAGCTTAATATTTTCATAGGTATTTTTTAAGGCAAACTCAACTTCTTGTCCATTTTTAAAAACAACCTGTTCAATACCTTCTTCCGATTGCGGCGTTAATTCACCAACAAAATCAGTGTGCATTAAAAACCAAAAAGTCGTTTTTAAAATGGTTTTGCCCTTTTCTTGATAGATATGATAGGTAGTTTCCAAAGGTTTTATGATTTGCAGATTTGTGATACCGCATTCTTCTTCAACTTCACGAATGGCGCATTCTGATATTGATTCTCCCTTGTCCAATTTTCCTTTGGGCAAATCCCATTTATTAAAACGGTAAATAAAAAGCACTTCATTTTTGGCATTTAAAACCTTCCCTCCTGCTGCTTTTTGACTTTTGAAATAAGATTGAAACTCCTTCCAGCAAGCTTCCAAATCTTCGCAAAACAAAGAAATGCCTTCTGACTTTTTCTGAAATATTTGTGCCACAATTTCATCAACCTGAACATTTTCAAATTGAACCAAGTTAAATTTTATTGCGTTTTTCTTATTATCTGTCAAAATTATTGGACAGTCATTCACAAAAACTTTATACATTTGCAGGATGATTTTGAACAAAGATACAGCAAAAAAAACAGCCGCACTTTTATTGCAGATAAAAGCAATTAAATTACAGCCAAGTAACCCATTTACTTGGGCTTCAGGTTGGAAATCACCAATATATTGCGACAACAGAACCACCCTTTCTTTTCCCGAAATAAGAACCTATATTAAAGAAAATTTGGTGAAAATTATTGAACAGGAATACGGTAAACCAGATGTAATTGCAGGAGTTGCCACCGGTGCCATTGCCATAGGAATTTTAGTGGCCCAGCAATTAAACGTTCCATTTGTTTATGTAAGGCCCGAACCTAAAAGCCACGGCAGAAAAAACCAGGTTGAAGGGTTTTTGGAAAAAAACAAAAATGTGGTGGTTATCGAAGACCTGATCAGCACAGGAAAAAGCAGTTTAAATGCCGTAAAAGTTTTGCAGGAAGAAGGCGCCAACGTAAAAGGAATGGTGGCCATTTTTACTTATGGATTTGATATTGCCGAAGAAAATTTTAAAGAAGCCAATGTTAAATTGCACACCTTAAGCAATTATGATTATTTGCTGGAGCAATCGCTAGACAATAATTACATTACAGAAAAAGATTTAGAAACGCTTAAACTATGGAGAGAAAATCCGAGTGAGTGGAAACAATAAAATATAAATTATGAACTTAGAAAGTAAAAAATCAGTTGTAAATAAATCTCAGAAAGAATTATTTGAATTTTTGACCAACCTGCAAAATTTTGAAAAATTAATGCCGGAAAACATTGACAAATTTGAAGTTGACGGAGATTCATTTCTTTTCAGCCTGAAAGGAATGCCCGAAATTAGGCTTGTGATTAAGGAAAAAAACGAGTTTGACAAAGTGGTATTAAGCGCCGCAAGCAGCAAATTGAATTTTTCTTTAACCTCGCTAATTCAACCAGTTTCAGAAAATAGCTGTGAGCTGCAGTTATTATTTGAAGGAGATTTTAATCCGATGATGGCAATGATGGTAAAAAGTCCGTTGCAAAAATTTATTGATACCTTGGCTGAAAATTCAGAAAAATTATAAATCCATATTTTTAACTTCCACGACTCGCAAATTTGATTTCCTTCAAATCAAATTTGCGGGTTTTTTCATTTTCCAATTCAACCACCAATTTCCCGTCTTCAAAAACATCCACTATTTTGCCTAAAAAAATTGCGCCTTTTTTATCTTCAAACATGGCGGGTTTTTCAAACTTATAAAGTGATTTTAAATATAATTTTTTCAATGGTTCAAATTCCTTTCTTTCCACAAAACCCATAAAATTTTCTATGGAAGTCACAATGGTTTCCAACAATAAGTTGGTGTCTAAAAAATTTCCTGTAACCTTTTTTAAGGAGGTGACTCTGCCAATTGTTGAAGGAAACTGTTCTTGGTTAACATTAAGCCCAATACCGATTACAGATTGTTTTATGGCATTGCCACTCACTATATTTTCAATTAGAATTCCAGCAAGTTTGTCTTTCTCTGCCAAAATGTCGTTTGGCCATTTAACAAATATAGGTGATGAAATATGGGTACGGATTGCGGCCAACAATCCCAAAGAAACTGCCATGCTTAAATAAAATTGATGCTCAATTTCAAAAGCATCAAACTTAATTAACATACTGAATGTAAGGTTTTTGCCTGTTTCAGAATGCCATATTGCGCCCATTTGTCCCCTGCCGGAAGTTTGATAGTTGGCAGTCACAACAGTATAACTTTCCACCACTTTTTCAACAGCAAGCTTCTTCAAGTATAAATTTGTAGATTCAATGGCATCAAGTTTGATAATATTCATTTAGTATAGATTATTTTAGCAAAGTTACTTTACACACATTATGTTGTAAAAAAATAATAACTTTGCACAAAACTAAAAAAAATTTAATGGCAAAAAAAATTAATAACGCAGACGACTTAATTGCAGCAATTTTAAAAGCGATAGATGATGTTAAAGGGGTAAACGTTCAAATTTTAGATTTGAGGGAAATTGATAATACAGTTTGTGATTATTTTATTACATGCACAGGAACTTCAAACACCCACGTAAATGCTATTTCTGGCATTATACAAAAACAAGTAAGCAAAACAACAAAAGAAAAACCTTGGCACGTTGAAGGCGAAGGCATTGCAGAATGGATTTTATTGGATTACGTAAATATTGTGGTGCACGTATTTCAAAAACACATACGTGAATATTACGATATTGAACGATTATGGGGAGATGCAAAAATCACAAAAATAGCTTCAACAAATTAAATTTTACAAATAATTTAAAAAAAATAATGACTCAGAATACTAAAAATACGCCGAATAACAAAGGCATTAAACCTCCTAAATTTAATTTTTATTGGATTTATGGCGGCATATTCGTTCTATTTCTTGTTTATCAATTTTTTAGTGCCGGAGATTTATCTTCCAAAAATTTGAGCCAGAATGAGTTTAAAACAATTCTGACAGAAAATGATATTTCCAGAATAGACATTGTAAACAAAAATGTGGCCAATATCTATATTAAAAAAGAGGCTCAAGAAAAAGAAAAGCACAAAAAAAACAAAAACTCCTTATATTCTGGCGATGCGCCAATGTATTCTTATTCCTTTGGTGATTTACAGAATTTTGAGAAAGAATTAAGTGCTGCGAAAGAGTTAAAACAATTGGATTTTGATGTTAAAAATGTTGAAAAAACCAATTTTTTTGAGCAAATATTGATGTACTTGCCTTTTATCTTTTTAATTGGCTTGTGGATTTATTTTATGAGAAGAATGTCGGGCGGAGGCGCTGGAGGCGGTGGCGGACAAATTTTCAGCATTGGGAAATCCAAAGCTAAATTATTTGACCAAGACCAAAAAGTAAAAACTTCTTTTAAAGATGTGGCAGGATTAGAAGGTGCAAAAGAAGAAATTCAGGAAATCGTGGACTTCTTAAAAAGTCCGGACAAATATACCGCTCTTGGTGGAAAAATTCCGAAAGGAGCCTTATTGGTTGGTCCTCCAGGTACAGGTAAAACATTGTTGGCCAAAGCCGTTGCCGGTGAAGCGGGCGTTCCGTTTTTCTCACTTTCAGGTTCAGATTTCGTTGAAATGTTTGTTGGAGTTGGTGCTTCCCGTGTGCGAGATTTATTTAAGCAAGCGCAACAAAAAGCGCCTTCCATTATATTTATTGATGAAATTGATGCCGTTGGAAGATCCCGTGGAAAAAACAATGTCACTGGAGGAAATGATGAAAGAGAAAATACGCTGAACCAGTTGTTGACTGAAATGGATGGTTTTGGAACAGATTCAAATGTTATTGTAATTGCCGCCACCAACCGTGCCGATGTTTTGGACAAAGCCTTGTTGAGAGCAGGCCGATTTGACCGTCAAATTTATGTTGATTTGCCAAATTTAACAGAACGCGAAGCTATTTTTAAGGTTCATATTCTGCCTTTAAAACTGCATAAAGATGTTGACATTAAATTTTTGTCGCAACAAACACCTGGATTTTCGGGAGCTGATATCGCAAATTTATGCAACGAAGCGGCTTTAATTGCTGCCAGAAAAAGTAAAAAAGCGATACATCATCAAGATTTTCTGGATGCAGTTGACCGAATTGTTGGCGGATTGGAGAAAAAAAATAAAATTATTTCACCCAGAGAAAAGAAAACAATCGCTTTTCACGAAGCAGGCCATGCAACGGCAAGTTGGATGCTGGAACACGCTGCGCCACTTGTAAAAGTGACTATTGTACCAAGAGGACAATCGTTGGGTGCTGCTTGGTATTTGCCGGAAGAACGCCAGATAGTGCAATCTGAACAGATGTTGGATGAAATGTGTGCAACCCTTGCAGGAAGAGCCGCTGAAAAATTGATGTTCGACAGAATATCTACCGGTGCTTTAAACGATCTTGAAAAAGTGACCAGACAAGCGAGAGCAATGGTAACTGTTTATGGTTTAAACGATAAAATTGGGAACATAACTTATTATGATTCCTCCGGGCAATCTGATTATAATTTTACCAAACCTTACAGTGAAGATACCGCTCAAATTATTGATAAAGAAATTTCAAAAATAATTGAAGAGCAGTATCAAAGAGCCATTCAAATATTGAGTGAAAATAAAGATAAGTTAACAACTTTGGCTGAATTGCTGCTTGAAAAAGAAGTGATCTTCAAAACAGATTTAGAAATAATTTTTGGAAAAAGAGCTTTTGAAAACGACTATGCGGAATTGGTAACTGAACTGGTTGACGAGGAAATTACTGAAGAAACAAAAAATGAAAATTCATTAGAAACACAAGAGTAAATTGCAAACTTTTTTATAATTTTGGATTTATTCAATATAAATAATGAGTTTTTTCAAGAAATTATTTAATATCCCAGATCCAAAAGAAACAGAAGAGGAATCTTTAGAGTTTCAAGACTTGCCAATTGATCAAATTTTTGTTAAAAATTTCATCAAAAATAAAGGCAAGTTTTTGTATTGCACCTCTTTAGAAGAAGTGACGCTAAATTTATCAAAAATAATTCAGGAGAATTCTTGGAAAACCATAAGTTGTAACGATTACGATTTGCTCAAACTTTTGAAAGCGATTAAAGTTGAAACTACCGAAAAAATTGATAAATCATTGCCTTTTTTTTTAAGTTGTGAGCATCTCATTGCAGAAAATGGCAGTATTTTATTTTCTTCAAATCAACTAAAAGAGCATAAATTTTCTGAATTGTCCGAAAACTTTGTTGTTTATGCAACCACCAGTCAATTGGTAAACACAAAAAGCGAAAGTTTAACCGGAATAAAATCACGCTATCAGGGAAACATTCCCAGCAATATCAGTGCTATAAACAATTTTAATATTGAAGCCATCGAAGAAGATTTTATGTGTTATGGCAATACAAATTCAAAAAACCTATATTTGTTGCTATTTGAAGATCTATAACCTATGAAACTAATTTATAAGCGTACTTTATCAGGGCTGGTTTTTGCAGGTGTTTTAATATTTTGTATTCTTTTCAGTAAAATAACATTTATAGTCATTTTTTTTATTTCCATGCTTTTTTGCCTGTATGAATTTAAAAAAATGATTCAGTTAAGAAGTATATTTCCCTACATTATTGGAACCCTGTTATTCATTTTTGGAAACATCCTGAACGTTGATGACGTACCGGCCAGAATTATATTTGAATATGTGGGTGTGGCTTTATTTTTAACTATTTTCATCACTTTTGCTTCCATATTGTTCGCAAAAAAGGAAGAAGTTATCAGTCATTTGGGTAAAATTTTTCTCACCATAATATACATCGTAGTTCCGTTTACTTTAATTGTGCAAATACCCTTTTTAAATGCGTCATTTAATTATATAAACACGACAATTTTAGGAGTATTCCTGTTAATTTGGACCAATGATACTTTTGCCTTTTTGGTAGGGAAAAATATTGGAAAACATAAATTATTGGAACGTATTTCACCAAACAAAACGATAGAAGGTTTTATAGGCGGTATGGTTTTTACTTTTGTGGCAAGTTTTATTTTAGCGAATCAATTTTCTTCTCTCACCACTAAACAATGGCTTGTAATTGCCGGAATTGTAAGTATATTTGGGGTGTTGGGCGACTTAATAGAATCTATGTTCAAAAGACAGGCCGGCGTAAAAGACAGCAGTAATTTTATTCCCGGGCACGGCGGATTTTTAGACAGGTTTGACAGTGTTATTTTTGCTGCGCCTTTTATATTTATTTACTTACAACTAGTTCAATAATTATGTTCCATAAAGAAGGTTTTAAAATAATAATCATTGCAACTTTTATTGTTGGTTTAGGCATCATTGTCATCGATTATGTGGTTGAACTAATTTGGCTTAATAAATTATTGTCGGTTTTATTGTTTGGTTTTTATGTGCTGATTTTACAATTTTTCAGAAATCCGAAACGACAAACAATTATTAATGATGCGCATATTATTGCGCCTGTTGATGGCAAAGTGGTTGTGATAGAAGAAGTATTCGAAAAAGAATATTTTAAAGAAAAACGGATTCAGGTTTCCATATTTATGTCGCCGTTAAATGTACATGTCACAAGATATCCAATTGGCGGTGAAGTTGTTTTCAATAAATATCATCCCGGAAAATATTTGGTTGCATGGCATCCAAAAGCTTCTGAGGACAATGAAAGAACCACCGTGGTGATCGCCAATAAAACCTCCGGAGAAATATTGTACCGCCAAATTGCCGGTGCATTGGCAAGACGCATTGTGAACTACGCAGAACCACAAATGCAAGTAATCCAAGGCAGTGATGCCGGATTTATAAAATTTGGCTCCAGAGTCGATGTTTTTTTACCTTTAAATGCCGTTATCAAAGTAAACCTAAACGATAAAGTTAAAGGCGGTGAACAAATAATTGCCACACTTTAATTTTATCTAAAACTTATTGTTATGGCAAAAAAACTCGACATAGAATTTGAAAAAGCCTACAAAATTTCATCAACTACTTCCTTAAAGCTTCCACCCGATGTGATGCTGCAATTATACGCCTACTACAAACAGGCGACCAAAGGAACCAATTACCAACAGCCTTCGGGCAACGAAGAGTTAAGGAATGCTTTTAAATTAAATGCCTGGTTTCAGTTAAGCCAAATTTCTGAAGATGAGGCAAAAAAAGCTTACATTGACCTCGTAAATAAATATTTAAAAAACCACTGACTATTATGAAAAAATTTTGTGTATTATCATTAATACTCTTAATAATGGTATTTATTTCTTCCTGTAAAAAGAATGAAAAAAAAGAGATAATTCAAATAGAAAAAACATATTCGGTAATTGCAGATTCAACCAAAATTAATTGGACAGCATACAAAACAACCGCTAAAGTTCCCGTAAACGGACAATTCGCAGAAATAACCATTGAGAATGTTAAAAAAGACAGCACGGCGTTAGGAGCTTTAAACGGATTAAAATTTAAAATACCGGTAAGCAGTTTGATAACAAATGACACCATTAGAGACAAAAAATTGAAAGAATACTTTTTTGGCGCAATGAAAAACTCAAACGTAATTACAGGCACTGTTCATATAAATAAAGATAATGCCAGCACAGTTGATTTGACTTTGAACGGCATCACAAGAGAATTGCCGATAGCCTATATTGTAGCCGACAATAAAGTTACCATAATAGGAAACATGGAATTAGACAATTGGCAGGCTAAAGCTGCTTTAGAAGCCTTAAATGTGGTTTGTAAAGATTTGCATACTGGCGAAGACGGCATTACAAAAACGTGGAGTGACGTTAAAATTGAAGTCATTGCCATTTTAAAATATGAATAAAAATAGCAATGTGCTAACCTTTTATCATAAAAAAGCCTGCGATTGCAGGCTCTTTTTATTTAATAATCCAAATGTTTTAAATACTCCAATTTGGCTTTCCAAACATCTAGTTTTTCCTTATAAACATTGATTTGGTTCCTTACATTCTGAACTAAAGGATTGTCTTCGGAAACATTGGAAATAAATCCGATATTATTTTCCAATTGTTGAATTTCTTTAGAAGTTTCGTCAATTTTTCTTCTAACGAAAAGTTGCTCAGAATCTAATTTTCTATAATTATTTTGCTCAACATAGCTATTCACCAAGTTTTCAAACTTAATCATTTCAATATCTTGCTTATCAATTGCATTTTCCTCAACAATTTTATCCAGTAATTTATTGAACTTAACTTCAATATGCTTCATTTCATGAGGCACTCTGCCAAGGTCACGCCATTTTTTGACATATTCTTTAAGCGTGCTTATGGTAATTTTCGTTTTATTGTCAATGGCTTCCTTAATCTCTGTTAAAAGATCTTTCTTTTTGCTGAAAACATCCAGCTCCAATTTAGAACCTGCATCTTGCTGTTGGTGAAATCTGTCAAAATAATAATTGCAGGCATCTTTAAATTCTTTCCACAATTTATCAGAATACTTTTGGGGTACATGACCAATCTTTTTCCAATCTGTCTGAATTCTTTTCATTATTTCAGTAGAAGCATCCCAATTTTCGCTGTCTTTCAAAGCTAAAGCCTGATCAATCAGCAATTTCTTTTTATTTAAATTATCAAGGTGTTCGTGTTTGACAAGTTTAAAGTAATTATTTTTATCTACATTAAATTTTCGAGTCGCTTCTTTGTACTTAGCCCAAATTAAATCACTTTTTTCTCTTGGAACTTGTTTAATTTCAGAAAACTTATTGCGCAAAAGTTCCAATTCCTTGATGCTTTTTTGCCAGTCAATTCGTGTTAAATTTTTTGAAGTGTCTAATGCTTCTATCTCGGCAATCACAGCCAATTTTTTTTCGACATTGCCTTCATATTTAGATTTCATCTCTTTGAAAAAATCATGGCGCTTGTCGTGCACTTTTCTGGTTGCTTCACTAAATCGGTCCCAAACATCGTCTCTTTGTTCGGTTGCAATTGGCCCTACATCTTCTTTCCAAAGCTTGTGCAACACCTGAAGTTCTTTAAAGGCGGCATTTACATCTTCCGACTCTGCCAACTCTTCCGCTCTTGTGACAAGCTTCAGTTTTTCTTCTAAATTATGTTTAAAATCAAGGTCGCGCAAATCATTGCTTAAATGCAATAAATCATAAAAACGTTCTACATGGTGTTGGTAAGTTCTCCAAGTATCGTTGTATTTAACCCTTGGAATAAGACCTATTTTTACCCATCTGTTTTGAATGTCCTTAAACATTTTATACATGGTCGCGCCTTCCGCGTTATCAATTAAATGTTTAAGCTCTTCTATTAATCCGAGTTTTGCTTGTAAATTATCGTTTAATTGTTTGTCCTGTCCGGCATAAAAGTCATTTCTTTTGATCTTAAAATCGTAAAGAATACTGTTATAGGTGGATTTTATCGGACTATTGTATTGAAAATCAGCCAAATCACCGCCCAGTTCTAAAAATTTTTCTTTTTCAACTTTTAAAACTTCCCCATATTTAATATGAAACGCCTGTTTAATGGCATTAACGTTATTTGTAATACTTTGAACCGAATTTTCTTTGACAAGTTTTCCCAATTCAGTCACCAAATCTTCTAAAGTGAAGTCGTCATAATTGACCATTTCAATGGTTGAATGCTCAATGTTTTCTGAACTTTCAGCAATTTCACTGTCCATTTCATCCACTGCTTTGCTGGCTGCTGTCTTTTTTTTCGGCTTTAATTCTTTTGTGGTTTCTTCCTGAATTTCAGAAACTTGCGGTGCTGGTTCACTTTCCGGAAGTACATTATCCATTTCATCAACAACTTTGCTGGCTGAAGGCTTTTTTTTAGGCTTTAATTCTTTGGGAGTTTCTTCCTGAATTTCAGAAACTAATGGCGTTGAATTACTTTCTTCGACTGGTAATCTGTTGTCTTCGTCTAACATATAAAAATGTTTAAGGTTCGTTTAATTATATTCATTAATAATTTAAAAAATAGCCTTTTACCTAAAAACTACTTCCTTAAGAGATGTGAATTTTTAACAAAAGTTGCGTAAATTTAAGGAATTCTTTTTATGAATTCCATATTTCCCACGACTTTTCTGCTTGTAATTCAAGCATTTCCAATCCGTTTTTTATGCTTGCACCATGTTTTTTACCCTCACGTAAAAATTTTGTTTCTGAAGGATTGTAAATTAAATCATATAACAAGTTTTTTTCTGATAAATATTGATAAGGAATTGCAGGGGCTTCTTCAACATTTGGATGTGTTCCGATAGGCGAACAATTGACAATTATTGAATATTCCGTCATAATTTCAGCATCCAACATCTCATAGGTCAGCATATTTTCATTTTCGCTTCTTGAAACAAATTTATGCGCAATATTTAATTTATTGAAAACGTAGGCAATGGCCTTTGAAGCGCCGCCAGTTCCCAAAATCAATGCCTTTTTATGATGGCTTTTCAGTAATGGTTCAATCGATTTTTGAAAACCATACACATCGGTATTGTACCCAATTAATCGATTGTCTTCGGTAACTTTAATGGTATTTACCGCACCAATTTTTTGCGCCTCGCTTTCAACCTCGTCCAAATATTTTATAATGGCTTCTTTATAAGGAATGGTAACATTCAATCCCCTGAATTCATCTTCTCGATGGTATAATAAAAAAGGAAATTCTTCAATTTCAGGAATGTCGAAATTGTAATATTGATAATTGTCAAAGCCTAATTTTTTAAATTTTTCCAGAAAGTGTTTTCTGGAAAAAGAATAGGAAATATCTTTTCCTATGATGCCAAATTTAATACGATTATTCATTGCTGTATTCTTTACGTTCCGATCCAAATTTATCAATCAACAAAACCAATCCGGCTCCAATTACAATAAAGAAAATGGCAATCCAGGTTTCTATTTGAGAAAAATCAGGCATATATCTTTTATAATTTTCAATTACTTTATCGCCGTTGATATCAAACAATGTTTTTCCATTTACAATTTTATACACTTCCAATTTCCATGGCCAAACAATGCCTAAAGAACCCGCTATAAAACCAATAATTAAGGAAGTGACTATTTGATGCCACCGTTTTAAAACATAGCCCAAAATATGGGAAATAACCACCAAACCAAAACCTGAACCGAGAGTAAATACCGCAATGATCTTAAGATATCTTATACGGGAGGCACTGTCCATAAAACTAAAATCGCCCGTAAAAACATCAATAATGGTTTTATATAACATGGTTACAGAATCTACCAGGAGCAATACATAATTACCCATTAAAATTAAAATAAACGATCCCGAAAGACCCGGTAATGTCATTCCTATAACCCCAACTATTCCGCAGAAAAACACAAACCACAAGTTGTCATTTTCTTTGGCCGGACTCATAAAGCTAATGGCGATACCTATTGCAATTCCTATTACCATAGAAATTATATTGCTTCTGCTCCAGTCATTAAAATCTTTTGAAATATAGTAAATTGAGCCAATGATCATCCCAAAAAAAGCACTCCAAACATACAATTCATAATGCCTTAATAAATAATCCAACAACAACGAAACGCTAAAATAACTAAAAACGCTACCGCCCATCACAAGCAATAAAAAGGTTCCGTTTACGTAGTCATAAAAACTTTTAAACCGTCCGTTTATAAGCAACAAAAACGCTTTATAATTTATTTTTCTAAACGAATAAATTAACTCTTCATAAAAACCAAACACAAATGAAACCATGCCTCCGGAAACTCCGGGAACCTTGTTTGCAAGTCCCATGGAAAGTCCTTTTATAAAAAGCAAAATCTTGTCTAAAAAACTGCGATTTCTTGCCATAAATTAAACTTTATTTGAAATGTTCGCCAGTTTTTCTAAAAGTATAATCAATAAAAAACCGACAATTAACAAAATGATGGCCATCATTAATTGAGGGTCTCCTTGGTAAGAAAAAGGCGACACACTTTGTTCATTAAAAGGAATTTTCACACCGTGCGAATCCAAACGCCAAGTAAGCGTTTTTTTCCAAGGCCAAATTTTGTTCAATGAGCCCAAAATAAAACCTGTTAATACTGCCAAAGTATTGTTTTTATGATGATCAAACAGCCAATTCAACAATTTTGAAAAAGACAATATCCCAACAACAGCACCAATAGCCACCACAACAAGTAACTTAATATCTCTAAATTGAAGTGTATCCAACGCTTTTAATATAGGTTTATAGGCACCTAACAGAACCAGTATGAAAGAGCCGGATATTCCTGGCAAAATCATAGCGCAAATGGCCAAGGCTCCTGCAAAAAAGTAAAATAAAAGTGAAGAACTTTCTGAAATTGCAGGATGTAAGATGGTGATATAATAAGCTGCAACAGCACCTATTATAAATAAAATTATCGCGGAAGCATTCCATTTTGTAATTTGTTTACTGACAAATAAAATACTTGCCAAGACCAGCCCAAAAAAGAAAGACCATACTAAAATTGGCTTGTTTTCCAACAACCAGGTAATAAGTTTTGCCAATGAAATGATACTAATAAATATACCGGACAATAAGGCCAACATAAAATTACCGTTAACAGCTTTCCATGCGGCTTTAATGCCCTCATTTTTTAACAATTTTAAATTGGCTATATTTATGGCACTAATTGACGCCAGTAATTCTTCGTAAATACCTGAAATAAAAGCGATTGTTCCGCCGGAAACACCCGGAACCACATCAGCGGCACCCATCGCTATTCCTTTAAAAAAAATGACGAGGTAATGAGTGAATTTTCTTTGTTGCATTTGTCTCTATAAGTTAATAGGCAAATGTAACATTTTATAATGAAACGAGCATTTCAAATTTTGAAACACAAAGAAATATTTTATGGCGAACAGCAGCTGTTACCGCAAAAAAATAAAATTAAAAGAGATGAAATTTATTTAAATTGGGCTATTATATCCTTTACTTTTTGCAGTTTATAAACTTCAGGAAATAACTCTTTTATAATTGAATGGTATTCAAAATCTATGGACAATGCTTCTTTTAAATGAAGGGTTCCTTTTGCATAATTCTTAAATTTAAAATACAAACTGGCCAGCCTGTATTCTATTTCCGCAAAATCGTCAAAATACAACTTGGCTTTTAACAAATTCGTCAAAGCATCTTCATAATCGCCCAAAAAGCATAATACATCGCTTAAACCAACCCAAATCACCAAATCCAGATCCTGCAATAAAATACATTGTTCAAATGCTTTTGCAGCTTCTTCAAAATAGTTCAGTTTTAAAGTAATTTCGGCATATTTTCTCCAATACAACGTATTTTGATCATCAATTTCAAGCGCTTTGTTCACATAAAATAAGGCCTTGTCGTATTTTTTTCCTTTAATGTGCAAATTGGCAATGGCAATCCAGCCTTTATCCAAAAGCGGGTCTTCCTGAACCGCTTTTTTGTAATACTTTAAGGCCAATGTTGTTTTCTTTAATTTTTCATGGCATTCCCCTATTCTAAAAAAAACGAATGAGGTTGGGTCATCTAGTTTTATCGTGATCTTGTAATTTTCTATGGCTTCCCCAAAACGATTTAATTGTTCCAAAGTTTTTGCTTTTTCAAGATAGGCGCCCACAAAATATTCATCTATCAACACGGCGTAGTCAAATGCTCGCAACGCTTGATCATAATCTTCGCCTATAAAATATTGGCGGCCCAATTGGTGCCAGGCAATTTCACTGTAAGGCTCTTTATTGATATAGTTGTTCAAATATTCGGTTGCTTCCAAATGCTTGTTTTGCATATCAAAACAATAAATGACGTTGTAGAGTGAGGAATAATCTTCCGAATCGGCTTCCAAACACTTTGAAAAATTCAGGAGCGCTTCATCAAAATCATCTAAATATAAATATTCCATCCCAAGCAATGAAAAAATATCGGCTTCATCATCAGTATAAGTAAGTGCAATTTTCAATAAAGTTATCGCCTTAAAATGATTGTCCTTTTTTGAAAAAATACTTGCCTGCTGCACATAAATTTCATCATTGGCCGGTTCCAAAGCCTGCAACTCTTTTAACAAAGCGGTGGCTTTGTCATATTCTTCATCAAAAATCAACAATTCTGCCTGCAATAATTTTAACATTACAGAATTGGGATGTTGTTTTAGCCCTAAATTAATCGCTTTTTTAGCCAAAGAATTTTTGCCCGAGTCTAAATAATAATGCACTATTTCTTCAAATTCAACCGAATCGAAAAAATAAACGCTATTGGTTTTTAGCATCGATTCGAATTTTGAAAGCGGGATATTATTGTCTTTTGGAGTTAGTGCCATTATAAAAGTTGCCTAATTAGTGCTACATTAAAATTACGGGAACAAAGTAAGATATTAAAAATAACTTCTAAATGTTTTTAACAAATTAATTAACAAAATGCTTTATATTTGTATTCCAAACAATGTTTGGTACTGTCATGGGTAAAAAAATACTGCTTAGCTCAAAAGAAATTCACATCATTTTACACAGATTAGCCTGTCAACTAATTGAAAATCACACCAATTTTGAAAATACCGTGCTTATTGGAATTCAGCCAAGAGGCACCTATTTGGCGGAACGGCTGGTTTCCATTTTGGAAAATGATTACCACATTCCAAACGTACAATTAGGGCTGTTGGACATCACTTTTTATCGTGATGATTTCAGGCGTCGCGAAACTCCTTTACAGGCCAATGCAACAAATATTAATTTTATTGTTGAAAATAAAAAAGTGGTTTTTATAGACGACGTGCTTTTTTCAGGAAGAAGTGTTCGTGCTGCTTTAACTGCCATTCAATCTTTTGGACGACCTTCAGAAATTGAACTTTTAGTGTTAATTGACAGAAGGTTCAGCCGTCATTTGCCTATTCAGCCAGATTACAGCGGAAGTCAGGTAGATGTTTTTAATGAAGAAAAAGTGGTTGTTTACTGGGAAGAAAAAGATGGTAAAGATGCCGTATATATCATAAATAAATAAATTAGCAATGAGTCAGTTAAGCGTAAAACACCTTTTAGGAATAAAACATATAAACAAGGCTGATATTGATTTAATTTTTAAAACAGCCGACCATTTTAAGGAAGTGATTAACCGGCCAATTAAAAAAGTGCCTTCACTTCGTGACATTACCATTGCCAACTTATTTTTTGAAAACAGCACACGAACAAGGCTATCCTTTGAACTTGCAGAAAAACGTTTATCGGCCGACGTGATTAACTTTTCAGCAAGCCAGTCTTCCGTTAAAAAAGGGGAAACCCTTATTGATACCGCCAACAACATTTTGTCAATGAAAGTTGATATTATTGTGATGCGCCATCCCGATGTTGGTGCCTGTGATTTTTTATCGCAGCACGTAAACGCACAAATAGTAAACGCCGGCGACGGCACGCACGAACATCCAACACAGGCATTGCTCGATTCCTTTTCAATTCGTGAAAAACTGGGAAGCGTTGAAGGCAAAAAGATCGTAATTGTGGGTGATGTGTTGCATTCGCGTGTGGCGCTTTCAAACATCTATGCCTTAAAGTTACAAGGCGCCGAAATAAAAGTTTGCGGCCCAAAAACCCTCATCCCAAAATATATTGAAAGTTTGGGAGTAAGTGTTGAATTCGATATTAAAAAAGCGCTGGAATGGTGCGATGTTGCCAATGTGCTTCGCGTACAAAACGAGCGTATGGAAATCAATTATTTTCCTTCAACAAGAGAATACGCACAACTATTCGGTATAAACAAACAACTTTTGGACTCTTTAGACAAGAAAATATTAATTATGCACCCGGGACCAATCAACAGAGGTGTTGAATTAACAAGCGATGTTGCCGATTCCCCAAACCAATCCATTATCTTAAATCAGGTAGAAAATGGTGTGGCCATTCGTATGGCGGTTATTTATTTATTGGCACAACAAAACGAAAGAAATTAGTGATGATTGTCACCAAAACAAAAACTTACACGCACATAAAACCCACTCAAATTTCAGTGGCTGAGTTCTTTGCAGCCTTTAAAGAACGCTTCAAAGAATTTAAAGGCGAACACCTTATTATTGATTTTTCTGATAAAATTAACATCGAAATTAAAGAAATTTTCTTATTTTTGAAACTAAGTGTGCAACACAGAAAAAATGGTACAAGTTTTGTGCTGGTTTGTAAAGGTATATCTGTTGATGATGTGCCAGACGAATTAAATGTTGTCCCAACGTTTAACGAAGCTTTAGACATCCTTGAAATGGATGCCATTGAACGAGATTTAGGATTTTAAAACCAATTGGCTTATTGATGAAAAAACTACTTTTAATCACTTTTTTACTGTTTTTCACCTATTCTTTTGCGCAACAATCCGAGAAAAACAACGGGGATGCAAGCAGCAATATTCCGCCAGCTACACTTTTGTCAGTTTCTGCATATCCAAATCCATTTATTGCAGATACGAGCATCAATTTTAGATCCAGCAAAGCACAAAATGTTGAATTTACGGTAAAAAATTTACTGGGAACAACGGTGTATGAAGAAAAATTTAATGCCTCTGTTGGTTATAATGCCATTCCATTTAACAGAAATAGTTTGGCCAAAGGCATGTACATTTATTCTTTGCAAACCGATGTTGAGATTGTCTCTAAAAGATTGATCATTAAATGAGTTTGAAACTCACGATCTTAGGCTGTCATTCTGCAACACCACGCGTAAATGCGCACCCGACTGCGCAATTTTTGGAAATCAAAAATCATCATTTTTTAATCGATTGCGGCGAAGGCACCCAAGTGCAATTGCGCAAATACGGCGTTAAATTCTCCAAAATTAAGCACATATTTATTTCCCATTTACACGGAGATCATTTTTACGGACTGGTGGGGTTAATTTCAACATTCAGGTTGTTAAACCGCGAAACTGAATTGCATGTTTACGGACCAAAAGGCCTGAAAGAAATCGTCACCCTGCAATTAAAACTTTCCAATTCCTGGACACAATATCCTTTGCTTTTTCACGAACTGAACGCAACGGAAAGCGAGCTTATTTTTGAAGACGCCACTGTTGAAGTACACACCATTCCTTTGGATCACCGGGTTTACACAAACGGATTTTTATTCAGGGAAAAACTGGGGGAACGCAAATTAAATACCAATGCCATTGCGGCCCACAAAGAAATTAAAATTTGCGATTTTCAAAACTTAAAAAACGGCCGGGATTATACCCTGGAAAACGGCACGATCCTAAAAAATGAAACGCTCACCTTTGATCCCGCTTTGCCTTTAAGTTATGCTTTTTGCAGCGATACCGCCTATTTTCCTGAAATTGTGCCAATCATAAAAAATGCAACATGTTTGTACCACGAAGCCACTTTTTTAAAAGACAAAGAAACGCTTGCTATAACCACCAAACATGCCACCGCGGCACAAGCCGCCAAAATCGCAAAACTGGCAAATGTTAACCAATTGATTATTGGCCATTACAGCGGCCGCTATAATAATATTGAGGACTTTAAAATAGAGGCCCGGGAATTTTTTAAAAACACCCATTTGGCAGTAGAGGGAAAAGTTTTTGAAATAGTTTAATGAGCTTTTGGAGTACTTTTTATAAATACAAATCTTTTTTTTCAAAACGTCAAAAACTACAACGCATAAAAAAACCTCCCTTTTTCAAAGGAGGTTTTTAATATTTTGTTTTTTACCGATTAAATATCTGTAAGTGTGTAAGTGATTGTCAATGGAGCAGCGGCTGTGTCTATAAATCTTAAAGCGGCATAATTAGTTGCTTCAGCGCTTGCATAATTAAGTTTGTAGGTTAAGTTACGACCTTTGGTTGCCAAGTTTCCAGTATAAGAACTTCCAATTCCTGTAACTATACTTTGTGCAACATTTGTTAAAGTAAGCTCAGATGAGGCTGTTCCTAAAGTACCCTTACCATCAGATGAAGCTGCAGATGCCTCCACTGTTAATTTTAATCCAGTTGGAACAGCGCCGTCAGTAATTGCAACAGATACATTTCTTGACAAAGCTCCTTTAACAATAGAAGAATAGTTCATCCAAATAGCGGCGTTAGTTGCAGCAGTTCCAAAAGTCATAGGCAAACCGGCTTCTGTTGGTGCTGTCCCGGCTAAAGTTACATCTGTTGTTCCTGAAGCTACTTCAAGATCCAGTAAGGCAACTTCTGGAATACTGATGGTTACTAAATGAGTAGCAATTTTTGAGTCTACTATTTGTGCAAAAGAAGCGTTGGCTGATAAAATGATGACAGCGGCGAATAATAATTTTTTTAAGTTCATGTGGGTTGTTTTTAAATTGTTTGTTATTTATTTTTTTTTGTTATTTCTTATTGATGGTACAAATGTACGTTAGCATTAAAGCTTGCATTTCAAAAAATAGGCAGGTAAACGTTAAGTGTCGGTGAACGGTAGGTTTCTTTAGATGAACAAACTTAATGGCAGTTGGCAGGAGTGAAATTAGGGGAGATAGCTATTGAATATTAAATATTAGAAGTTAAATATTAAAATCTTCAAGTATCAATTATTCATTATTAAACTGCCGGCTGGCAGACAGATTCAAGTTGCGTTAAGGATAGAGCGGTATGTTTGAGCTTTTTTTGTTTTTCACAAAAAAGCGAGTAGCGATAGCCTGACCTGAAAGGGAACGCCCAAAATATCATAAAGACAATAATTTCAGCCAATTACACAAACAAACGACTAAACAATTATGCAATAAAAAAACACCATCTTAAAAAATGTCTTAAGGAATGGTGTCTTTTTCTAAATAGAAACCAAATTAAATTAGTTGTCGGTTAACGTATAATTGATCACCAGAGTATTGCTTTGGTCGGAATCCAAATTGGCATAAGCGTTTGGCTCATCGCTCAATTTTAAGGTATATTGTACATTGTTGCCTTTATTGGCTCCAGCACCGGTATAAGCGCTTCCTATATCGGTAATAATGGTAAGCGGATTATCGGTAAGCTCTTGCGTTGTGCTGTTTGCTTTACCCATTGTTCCTGCACCTGCGCCCATATCTTCCGACACTTTAACGTAAAGCTTAACGCCTGCTGGAATGCTGCCTTCAGAAATACGAATGCTGATATCTCGGCTTGGTTGTGATTGGGAGCCGATAATGGAAGAATAATTGATCCAGACGCTGTTGTTGGGGTCTTCAAAGTTTAATGGATTTCCTGCTTCAATCACGGTAGTGTTTCCCAGAGAAATGGCTGAATTTGAATAAACATTGATTAAGGCAACTTCGGGTATCCGTAAATTTATTTTGTGGCTGCCAACATTCTCTTGGGCGCTTAAATTGCCAATCACCAGTAAAAATAAGAACAAGGCTATATTTTTGTAGATTGTGGTCATTTTTTTGGCTTTTGAGGAATTCCTTTTTAGAAATTCAGAATTGTTTTATTAACACTTCTAAAAGTACGAACAAAAAACCATTAAACAATGTAAAAAACGAATTATTTTACCATTTGTTGTAAAATATATACCATTTGTTGTTATTTTAATACCATTTATATTTTAAAGCGTTGTTTTTGCCTTGTTGATAATTAGTAAAAAGCCCGTTAAGAAGTCCGCCTTTACTTAAAGTTACGCGTTTTATTCTGAAAAATTTGGGATGAATGAAAAAAAATATTCCGTTTTTCAGGACTATTGATTTTGATGAAAAAATAAGCTGAAAGAATTTCTAAAAGACATTATTATTGTATTCCGGAAACTCTGGATCACTTAAGTGAGAAACCTTTTCTAAAAAAATGCTATTTATAAGATAAAAGGTGAGGTAAAATTACTTTTTACTGCAGATGCGCCAAAGCAATTTCTATGTCAACCAATAACAGCTTCATATTTTCCAGTTGCTTTTCGGCATCGTTTAAAATATTTACGTCAACTTCTTTGCACAAGAGTGCAGACAGCGGCAAATCGAGCATTGCAAATTTGCTGCTCAATTGGTGCGCCCTGCTTTTTAATTCCGCCAAATTTTTGTTTTCAATCAATGCCGGAATTTCCTCAAAATTATTTTGAAATTCATCCACCATCAACCCTTTTAATTGATCGAAAAACTCTTGATCATCCATCGCATATTCTTCCATGGAAGCATAAGAAACAGGCGTGCTCTCCAATAAGAAATCAAACAATGATGCATAAGTTAAAGGAGATGTTGTACTGGCATAAGAAGTTCCCGACAAATCCAACTCCGCATCATTCACAACCAATAACGGCAGCTCAATAGCATCAACAAACGCCAAAACAGATTCATTTTTAACAACAGATTGCGCCACCAAATGCGTGTAAGTCCCGGCATTTAACGCCGCATCCAATTCCTTAAAATCAGCGATGATGTCATAGTGAATGCCTGTATTTTGCCTTAGGCACAATTTTAGGGCTTCTTGCTTTAGGTCATTTTCTTCAATAAAAAGTATTTTTATGGGCATTCCGTTTGTGTTTAATTATTTTGATTGATTAATTGATTAGGTGTTTTTTGTCATTAAGAACATCCACTCAGTTCATTAATGTAAAAACAATCGTGGTTGAATAAGTTTGAACAGGCAATAAAACACTTATTCCGGTAATTTCATATTGTAAGGGCACAAATGTATGTTCACCTGTACAAGAAAACAATGTAATATAACTCGTATTTGAAATAGTTTGAAAATTTATCCCACCGCTTATAATGTTATTGCCATTGGTACCGCTCGAGCTGCGTTTAACTTTAAGCGTCAAATTACTGTCCCAGCCATTATCCTCTCTAAGCACAAGAACATTGATGTTTACGTAATCTTTGCTGTTTCCCCCGGGACTTACGGTAATTAAACTTTGATTTGTTGCACTAACTATTGAACTGGCATAATCATTCCCGGCACCAGTGATATCTGACGCAGAAAGATCTCTGGTCCAATTACCCGATACGGTCATTTTGTCTTTTTGACTGTAGAGACAATTGCTAATTACCAAAAAAACAATAAATATTAAGTTTTTCATTATAAATCGGATAAAGTTAAAATGATGGATAATGTTGCGGACTGGTTAAAATCCAATAATTTATAATCGTAAATTTCCAGATAATAGGTAAGTTCATAGCCGTTATTGATGCCATTTCCGGTATATGCGCCTCGTATGTTGGAGATAATTGTTTGCGGGGTGCTGTTTAAAGTCAGAATTCCGGCTGGCGAACCCAATACGCCCTTGCCAACGCCCATATAATTTGAGGTACTCAGTTTTAAATAAATTCCAGAAGGAACCTGACCTCCATCTATTTTAATGGAAATGCTTCTGGGATTTGCCATACTTTCAATGGCAGAAGAAAAATTAATCCATTTTTTATTGTCTGTCGTCACCATTATCGCCTTTTCACCGGCTTCAATGCCCACTAAATTTAAGGTTATCGTTGAATTATCGGGTTTAATATCCAACATGGCCACTCGGGACAGATTAAATGTAGCATTAATATTGCCTGTATTATGCTGACCGAAACTCGAAATTGTGCAGAAACCGCAAATGATAAAAATTAATCGTTTCATAACTTAAATATTTTATCGCTTTTTTTAACTTCCCTATTTTTATTGGTGGCTTTAAAAACAGCCTTCAATTCTTCATTTGACACCACAGTAAATGTTTTTTGCGTTTCGCTGAAAGTAAAGTCATTCAGTAAATTTCTGACCACCAACTCAACCGTCCAATCGCCGGGCGTCAATTCTTTAAACCAAAATTTTCCGTCTTTGTCGGTTTTGGTATAATAGGTTTTGTCCTCCTTGGTTATTTTCACCACCAAAATAGGCAATTTTTTGATGAATTTGCTTGATTGCATCACCATTGTTTCTTCAAAAACTACTTGTCCGAATAAAGCCCCTGTATTTCCCATTTCAAGCACCAATTCCGTTTCCTTATTCGGCAAAATATCGATATCGATTGGCTGTTGCATGATAATGATTTTATTTTTTGGCAAACTCGACTGTTTCACATACAAACGGTAGGTTTTTGGCTGTAAATTATAAAAGTGAAAAATGCCTTTTTCATCGGAAATGGCGATATGGTCATCCAATAAAACCAGAATGCCTTCCAAATTGACTTTTTCGGCTGAAATGATCTTCCCTGTTAAAGAACCAACCGTTTTGTTTTTTGAAATGGGCGCATTCACCACAAAACTGTAAGACACCGTAATTAAAAGCTCCTTTTTGATGGGAAAAACCGGCAAACTCGTTTGTGAAACCGCCACGCTCAACAAATGTTTTCTTTGGTAATTATAATTTACCTGTGCCTGCAAATAATTTTGGGCTTCATCCAATTCATCAAAATCATAGTTTTTTTTGTAAAACGCACTCACATTTAGGTACGATTTTAAATTATATTGCAAATTTCCGCCGTAATAAAATGTTTTAACTACTTCATTTTCTGCGGATTTCTTGTTGCTTTGCTGATAATCACCATTTAAACCCAAAATTAAATCTTTAAAAATATTTGCTGAAATACTTAAGGAACTGAAAAACGTGCTTTGTGGTTCTGTGGTGTTCGCCAGAAAATTAATGGTTTTCCCAACACGATTTTGCCAAATTAAATCGTATTTGTTTGTCATTCTGCTATAAAAGGAAAGCGTCGCCAATTTTTCTTCAAAATTGTAGGCCAGCAAACTTAACCGGTCTTCCTTATTCCGATAATATCCTCCTACCCTAATCTTGTTATTTCTGTTGATATTGTAATTAAAATACGCCTGATATTTGGTGGTTATGGGAGAGGAACTGTAATTTATGGTGTCTTTAACCGGATTTATCGCGCGATACTCCGCGCCAATTTGCATGTCAATTTTTTTGCTGAACCGGTAATTTGCCAGCGAGAACAATTGCTTGCTGTTTCGTAAATAACCCTTATAATTTTTATCGGAATATTGTGCGGAATTGATAAAATCCCATTTTTTTAAATTTAAATAGGCTTCCAATGAATAGGCCAATCCGTTTGTTTTATAATTGCTTTCATAAGCAATTTCACCATTCAATTTAAATCGGTTAAGCGTATAAAAGGAAGCGATATTAAATATTTTAGAATTGAATTCTTCGTTGTCTTCAAAAAGTGTTCGGTTGATAAAACCCATTTCAACATAGGCTTTATCCGATAAATCCTGCGAAATTTTACCGCCGTACGAATCGGATATTTGTTTGGTGAACCTCGGTTTTACGTAAAATACGGTGGCGGTAGTTTTTCCAAAATCATAGCTTAAAATTCCTCCTGTTCCATAACGGGAAGTTTCGGTAATGTTGGAAAGCGAAAAATTTACGTGTCCCGCAACGGCTTCCATTTTTTTATTCTTGTAAAGCACGCTGTACCTTTCATAATCGCCAAACCGCACAATATCGCTTTGGCTGGGACCGGAATATTCGAAATTCAAATAATGCTCATTTCCTTTATCCAAAAAACCTTGTCCGCTCACCTTAAATTTAAACACATTTAAGGTATCCAAACCTTTTAACGAATTAAAAATAGTGGAAACGGTAACTGGGAAACGGTGGTACAAATCGGGTTTTTTGGTGTTGTTTGGATAAAGCGTAATGGCCACTCGATTTGAAAACAACAAGTCTGTTGAAACCATATAGGCTTTTAAATTGTTCAAAACCATCGTTTTGCTTCGCACATTTCCGGGAACTAACTGATAAACGGCGACAACTATTGAAGAATCTGGTTTCAACACGGCATTTGCAGGCACAATTTTAAGTGAATTACTCGATTCAAAAGTTATTTTCTCTTCGCTATTTCCATTATTTGTCACCAAATACTCACAATAATATTCTTTTTCAAGCCGCAAATATTCCGGTGCATTTAAAACATCAACAGTCAAATTGTATAATTTTGATACTTTAAGCAGCAATTCCTGAGAAGCAATTGGTACATTGTTATCGCTATTTGTAATTTTCAGCAATGCTGTGTAATCGCCAGATGTGCAATGGCTATTGACGCCAAAAGTAAACAGCACAATTTTTTTGTTGTTTGCTTCAATAACCAACTTTTTTATGTTTGTAGTCAGATAAAACTGGTCGGAAACCACAAATTCACTGCTTAAATTCATTTGGTTTTCAGTTGTATTTGAAATTTCAAAGGCGATGGTGTAATTTTTTCCGGGAACTAAATTTTCGGGAATATTTTTTGCCGAAATTTCAACAGCACTATTTTGCGCTTCAACTTTTGACATTGACATTAATGTCAATGTCAAAAGAAAAAAATAGGTTGATGTTGTTATTTCGGGAAAATTTCTCAAATTAAAACTGAAAAAAGACAGGCGTTTTTAGGTTATAAAATGTATTTTTTTGGGTTATTTATTTTCAAATTCCAGATCGATGGAATAAATATTTTTGCCATAATCTGCAATCAATACAGCTGTATAAGCGCCTTTTGGCAAGCCTGAAATATCAAGCGAAAAGGATTTACAGGAATTTGGGTACACTTTTTTAAATTTAACTTCCACTTTTTTTGCCTGTTCACCATTGGCGTTAAAAACTTCAAGCATTAAGGTTGGCTCCACATAAAAGTTCCCTAAATTTTTTAAATCAACATTGATGAGTTTATTCCCGTCCGGCTCTTCAATTTTAATGTCGTAAAATTCAAGTTCAGAAGGTGTTCTTTCATTAATGTCGGCAATAATTTGGATGCCGTAACGCACTTTCGATTCCAGTTTTACGCCAAACTCCAATTCATCTTCTTTAATGGGTTTTTCAATTTCCACCATTAAAACGCCCCAATAAGAACCATCAATTTCAACATCATTGGGCACATTGATGGTGTAAATAAGTTCATACGCTTCATTTGCCTGAAAAACGTGCTCATTCACATTGGTGGATAACCAGTTTTTGATGGAATTTTTATGACTGTTGTTCGCAGTTAAAACAGTTTCACTGCCGCATTCCTGAAACAAATCATTGAAATAAATAATGACACGCTGCTCTGTATCATCGGTATTTTTTAAACTAATAACGCCGGTAATCAATTGTCCGGAAGCGGATTGGTGCACGTGCGTTAAGCCATTAAGAATAACGACACCGGCATTTGACACCTGAAAACTCAAAAATACTAAAAGAAACAGCAGGGATTTTTTCATTTTTTCGTAAATTATTTTGTTAATAAAAGGGGGTTATAATCGATTTTAATTTATAATAAATTTAAACATTTCATCAATTCCGGTTTACTCGATCTGCTTACGGGAACCACATTTTTTCCAATAAGCACGCTGCTGTCTTCAATGTCAACAATTTTTTTTATGTTGATGATAAATGATCGGTGAACTTTTAAAAACAGCGCTTCGGGCAATTTATCTTCTACTTTTTTTAGCGTTGAATGCACCGTGTAATTTTCCTTGTCGGTTTTAATCAGAATATAATCGCCTTTGGCCTCAATTAAATTAATGCTGTCAAAACTAATTTTTACCAAGCGTTTGTATATGTTGACGTACAATTCTGTTTTGGATTCATTTATAACGGTTGTCAAAGGCAAATCTTTAAGTACATTTTGGGTATCGGAAAACAATTTTGCCTTTTCAACGGCTTTATCCAATCGAATTTGGGTAATGGGTTTTTCCAAATAATCTACCACACAATTGTATTCAAAAGCCTCCAAAGCAAAATTTGTGTGAGAGGAAGTCAAAATTACTTTTGGTGGATTTTTTAGGGTTTGTAACAAATCAAAACCGGAAAAAGCCGGCATATATATGTCTAAAAAAATAAGATCGACACTGTTTTGGTTTAAATATTTAAGCGCTTCAATAGGGTTGTTGAAGCTGTTAACAAGATTTAGATTTTTATTGTTGGAAATTAATTTTTCAATAATGACCCTTGCAATCTCTTCATCATCAATAGTGATACACTTCATTTGGTTGTTTTAGTTTGATTTTCAAAAGCAAAGGTACTTTTTTTGTGTCATTTTATAAACAACATCAGCACTTTATTGATGGTGTTTCTTTGGAATGGTGAAATAAAATATGCTTCCCTTTGAAACTTCACTTTCCAGCCAAATTTCACCGCCATAAAGGTCTAAAACCCTTTTTACGATGGAAAGTCCCATTCCGGTAGCTTTCTCCTGATAGCCAAGCGTGGTAAAAGTGTTAAATATTTTTTCGTGATATTCCTGCGGAATTCCCTGGCCATTGTCTTTTATGGAAAAAGTAAAAAAATTCTCCGCTTCTTCAACCCCAATTTCAATCAAACCTTTTTCCTTATCATTGAAGTTAATGGCATTGCTGATTAAGTTCTGAAAAACTTGGCGCAATCTTCGTGCATCACCTTTTAAAACAGGCAAATCGCCTTTTACAACGATACTAATATTTTGGGGAATATGAATGCTTTCCATTACTTTAGTTATCGTTTTATTCAAATCTATGGTCGTAGTTTTTAGACTTGTCGTTCCAATTTCAGAATAATTGATAATGTCTTCCAAAAACTTGTCCATCTTTTCAATTTTCGCCTCCATAAGATTCAAATTGCCAACACTTTCTTCTCCAATTTTTTCGCTGCAGTCCTCTTTCACCCAAGCTAACAAGGCCGAAAGGTTTCTTAAAGATGATTTTAAGTCGTGCGAAACCAAATGCGCATAGTCATTCAACTGCTCATTTTGATGTTTTAATTTTTGAAGTAATTGTTCTTTTTGATGCATCATGTTAAGCTTTACGCTTGCACAAATTCATTATAACACCAATAATCCAGCACCGTTTTAATGGATTCAGAATAATCGCTGAATTTTAAAGGTTTTACCAAATAACCCGCTATGCCAAGTTGGTGGCATTCTGTAACATCCTTATGGTCACTTGATGAAGTTAAAATAACGGTTGGAATATATTTTAAATGGCCATTATTTCTGATGATGCTTAAAAATTCAAGGCCATTTATTTTTGGCATATTTAAGTCCAGCAAAATAAGATCGGGCAACGATTCATTGCTATATAAAATATCCAACGCTTCTTCGCCGTTTTTAGCTTCAATAATGTTATGATTACATGCCAATTTTGAAATTGTTCTGTTAAATTTCATGATTTCTATCATATCATCTTCAACCAGTAAAATATTCAGACTTTTTCTCATAAGTTGTGCTATAAAATTATTTCTTGTATTTCTAATGTCAATCATTAAAAATAATCATCAAAGGTCTTAATATCGACGTGTTTTTTATGAAGGAATTCGACAAGCATTGATTAAGTGTCGATGAATGGTAACTAATTGTCGATTAACAGAAAAACGAACCAAACAAAAATTCTTCAACATAAATTACCTGTTAATTCGTTCTTTTGTATAAATTGGCTTTATGAAAGCAGTCACCGTAAAAGAACTAAAAACAGAATTGTCTCATTATTCACAAAAGGAATTGGTGGAACTCTGTTTGCGTTTGTCGAAATTCAAAAAGGAAAATAAGGAGCTGCTCACCTATCTTTTGTTTGAATCTTCCAATGAAGAAGGCTATATTGAAAGCATAAAACTGGAAATGGATGAACAATTTGAACTGGTAAACACAAAAACCTATTATTTCATTAAAAAGAGCGTCCGCAAAATTTTACGCAACGTTAAAACCGCCATTCGCTATTCAAAAAACAAGGAAACTGAAGTGGAACTCCTCCTCTATTTCTGCAAAAAATTGAAGGATTTTAAACCTTCCATCCATAAAAATACGGCGCTTAAAAAACTATTTGAAAGAGAAATAGCTTCTATCGAAAAAAAGATGCTCGTTTTGCATGAGGATTTGCAATATGATTATGGACAGGAGTTGGAAAATATAAAAACAGCCCCCTAACCCCGAAGGGGGAATTAATATTGAAAGGTGAGAGTTGAAAGGTTATTTGTTATATGTTAAATGTTATAGGTTAAATGTTAAAAGTTGTTGAAAGGTTATTTGTTATATGTTGAAATGTTATAGGTTAAATGTTATCTGAAATTTGCAATCGTAAATCCAAAATCGTAATTCTAAAATCATAAAGCCTTATCTTTGCGCAACCAAAAACGATATGGAATACAAATTGCTCTCTTCACCTTTGCAGGGATTTACCGATTTTCGGTTCAGAAACGCCTTTAACGCCATTTTTGGCGGCATAGACACTTTTTATTCACCTTATATCCGATTAAACGGAAGTTTGGTGGTCAAAAAGGCTTATGAACGCGACTTGCTGCCCGAAAACAATGTGGGTTTGGTAGTAATTCCGCAAATTATCACCAATGATGCGGATGAGTTTTTGTTTGTGGCCAACTACGTGCAGCAACTTGGCTATAAGGAATTAAACTGGAATTTAGGCTGCCCGTACCCCATGGTCACCAAATGCGGAATGGGTTCCGGACTGATAAGCGACCCGCAAAAAATTGGCAAAATTCTTGAAAAAGTTCATGCCGAATCGGATATCATCGTTTCCATGAAAATGCGTTTGGGTTACGACAACACTGATGAAATTTTGCAGGTGTTGCCCATTTTGGAGAAATATTCCATTAAAAACGTGGCCATCCATGCGCGCATTGGAAAACAATTGTACAAAGGCGGCGTGCATTTGGATGCTTTTCAACAATGCGTTAACCAAACCAGCCTGAAACTTTATTACAACGGCGACATTACTACCGTGGCGAAATTTCACGAAATGCAGGAACGTTTTCCAAGCATTGACCACTGGATGATTGGACGCGGATTGATTGCCGATCCTTTTTTGCCAAGTATGATAAAAAGCAACACCAGCCAATACCCGGCGAACAAACTTGAAATGTTTAGGACGTTTCACGACACGCTTTTTCAAAATTACAGTGAATCGTTGTCGGGTTCCACTCATCTTTTATTGAAAATGTACCATTTGTGGGAATACTTTTCCGTGCTGTTTTCAAATCCGCACAAAGCCTTAAAAAAGATTAAAAAAGCCGGCAGCATTAAAAATTACCAGGCGGCCGTAAATGAAATTTTAGCGGCGGAACGCGATCTTAGATAATATTTATTGTGTCGTCATTGCGAAGTTTTTGCAAAAAACTGTGGCAATCTGTTGTTTTATAAATACAAAACCCTCCAAAACTTCCACATTTTTATCTCATAATTTTTCCTATATTTGGTCAACTGCTAAAAAAAATTGATTAAGTATTCACATAAAATAATTGTTGTTGGGCTGATGCCTGATGTGTAAACATTTTTTGTTTGGAAAAGTAAGTTGGCTTTAACTTATAATGATATTTATATATAGACAATTTTAATTATAAAAAGATTTAATTCTTTTCAATATCAGAAAAATAAGCAAAATTATATAATTTGCAAAATAAAATGTATATTTGCGTAATATTTGCAAAAAATACATTTATTATGCTTATTCAATTCTCATTAAAAAATTTTAAAACTTTCAAAGAAAGAGCCTCTTTGAATCTATTCGCTTCTAACTATGACAAAGACACAAGGGAATCAGAAAATATCTTAGAAGATAATAAATTCAATTTAAGAATTTTAAAAAGTGCCGTTATTTATGGTGCAAATGCAAGTGGAAAAAGCAAATTCATTGATGCATTAGCCTTTATGAAACTCTTTGTTGTCTCAAGTTCTAAGGAAAGTCAAAAGGGAGATGAAATTGATGTAGAACCTTTTAGACTTAGTATTGTGAGTGAAAATTCCCCGACTGAATTTGAAGTTATCTTTACCTTCAATAAGATAATGTACCGTTATGGATTTGAAGTAGATAAAAAACAAATAGTTTCTGAGTGGTTATATAGAAAACCTAAAACTAAAGAAGTTGAATTATTTTATAGAGATTATCAAAAATTTGATGTACACCCAAGAAATTTCGCAAAAGGAGCGACGATAATTAAGGAAGGTTTAGTTAGAAATAATGCGTTATTATTATCTGTTGCAGCACAATTTAATGACTCAACATCAATTAATGTTTTAGAATGGTTTAAAAACTTGAAAACAATTTCTGGATTAAGGGAAGATGGATATCAGGGATATACAATGGGAAAGATTAAAGACCCTAGTAACAAAAAGAAAATTCTTGAATTACTAAAAGCTGCTGACTTAGGAATTCAAGACATTAAACTAGAAATGTTAGACATTGAGAAATTACCTAAAGAAATGCCTAAAGAATTAAGGGAGAAAATCATCAAAGAATCAAGTGAAGAAAATACTGAGTTTTTTTCCGATATTTTGACTTCTCATAAAAAGTTTGATGCGTCAAAGAGATTTATTGAAAATGTCAATTTTTCATTAGACAATAATGAATCATCAGGAACTCAAAAGTTTTTTGCGTTAACAGGTCCCATTTTAGATGTAATTGAAAATGGATATATATTAGTAGTTGATGAACTTGATTCTAAGCTTCACCCAAACCTTGTTTGTAAAATAGTTTCACTTTTTAATTCTAAAGAACTTAATCCTAAAAATGCACAACTAATTTTTAATACACAAGACACTAATTTATTAAGTTCAGGTTTGTTTAGAAGAGATCAGATTTGGTTTACAGAAAAGGATAAATTTGGTGAAGCTCGATTATATTCACTAGCCGACTTCAAATCAGATGAAGTTAGGAAAACAGAAGCCTTTGAAGAAAATTATATTAAAGGAAAATATGGAGCTGTTCCATTTCTTGGTTTTTTTGATAATTTAATATATAAAAAACTATTGGAGCAGGATGAAAATGAAAAATAAACAAGTTAATCAAATTGCTGCTAAACAAAAACATAGAGATGAACTAAAATCTATAAGGCGTAATAACCCTATTTTTGAGAGAATCGAACCTATTTTAAAACAAAAACCGACAATATTAATAGTATGTGAGGGTAAGAATACTGAACCTTCATATTTTAGACAATTTAAACTTGCAACGGCTACAATTAAACCAATAGGAGAAGGACACAATACTCTCTCATTGGTTAATCGCGCTATAGAACTTTCTCAGAAAGTGAATTACGAACAAATTTGGTGCGTCTTTGATAAAGATGATTTTGATAATAATAATTTCAATAATGCTATTTTAATTGCTGAATCGAACAACTTTGGTGTAGCATATTCAAATCAAGCCTTTGAATATTGGTTAATTCTTCATTTTGATGATCACCAAGGTGGTGGCATGGATCGAAAAGACTATAATGCAAAGATCAACAAACTTCTTAAACCTTTCAAACTGAGTTATGATGGTGATAAAAGTAAGATAATTACAGAAGAGATATTTGAACTTCTTGATGGTTATGATGAAAATATTGGTAAAGAAAGAAAAATATTGGCTATTGAAAGGGCAAAAAGAAATTACGACCAATTTGACAATAATAATCCATCAAATGCAGAATCCTCAACAACTGTATTTAGAATTGTTGAAGAATTATTGAAGTACTTATAAAAAAACCAATCTTGCGGATTTGCAATTCAATTAAAATAATATGTCAAAATCGTTCCTCAAATTCCCTTCTTTAATACTTCTCATTTTTATAATTATTTTTACCAGCAGTTGCAGTAAAAGCAAGGCTCAGGAAGAACCAATCATAGAAAACGCCAAAAAAGACACTGTAAAAACCATAGCTGTTCCAGAAAAGAAAATTTCCGCAATCGACACGGTCGATTACAACAATAGAATGATGGCTTTATCCAATAACGACACCACTGGATTTTGGCCGGTGAAAACTCCGTATCCATTGCCTGGGGCGGTATTGCCATATAACAGAATCGTTGCCTTTTACGGAAATCTGTATTCCAAAAGAATGGGGATTTTGGGCGAATTGCCAAAAGAGGAAATGCTTAAAAAACTGCAGGGCGAAGTTGCCAAATGGCAAGCTGCCGACCCAACAACAAAAGCAATTCCTGCCTTGCATTATATTGCCGTTACGGCTCAGTCCGCGCCCGGAAAAGCAAATATGCACCGATTGCGAATGCCTTTTAAGCAAATAGACACCATTATGGACTGGGCAAAATCAATAGATGCTTTGGTATTTTTGGATGTTCAGGTTGGGCACAGCAATGTGAAAGACGAAGTTACCGCGCTGGAAACCTATCTTAAACTGCCCAACGTTCATTTGGGAATTGATCCTGAATTTTCCTTAAAGAATGGCCACGTTCCCGGTAAAAAAATAGGAACTTTCGATGCGGAGGATATCAACGATGCTATCTATATTTTGGCAAACTTGGTTCGGGAAAATAAGTTGCCGCCTAAAGTGTTGGTCGTGCACCGATTTACGCAAGGAATGGTGACCAATTATAAAAACATAAAAATAGTTCCTGAAGTTCAGGTTGTGATGGATATGGACGGATTTGGCGACAAAATTTTAAAAAGATCCACTTATCTGAGATATATTTATAGAGAACCTGTGCAATTTACCGGCTTTAAATTATTTTATAAAAACGACAATAAAAATAATTGGAAAATGTATTCGCCTGAAGAGTTATTGAAATTTACGCCCAAACCCATCTATATTCAATATCAGTAATTCATGGCATCCATTTTTTGTATCAAGTTTTGAGTAATTTTACCTTTGTAACAAAAGTTATTTTCAAACGTCAAATAATATAAAAAAATCAAACAATGAGCAAAGTCATAAAATTTGGGGAAGAAGTAGAAGGATATACTATTCCTGTATTAAACGAGCGAGAAATAAGAGCTGCGGCCGGACTCCTATTTTTACTGATGTTGATTTCCATCATGGTTGTAATTCTAAAGGGCGATTTTTTAATGCTAAAATATGCCGTTACCATATTCCTTGCCGATATTTTAATAAGGGTTTTTGTGAATCCTAAATTTGCGCCGACTTTAATCATAGGACGTTTAATTGTGAGAAATCAGGTGCCTGAATATGTTGGTGCCGCGCAAAAAAAGTTTGCCTGGATTATTGGCGTGGTGTTGGCCACAACCATGTTTGTTCTTTTGGTGGTTGCCAATACGTATAGCCCAATTACGGGCCTTATCTGTTTAATTTGTCTCCTGTTTTTATTCTTTGAATCGGCGTTTGGTATTTGTTTGGGATGCAAATTTTATAATTTGTTTTACAAAGAAAAAGCGCAATACTGCCCCGGCGAAGTGTGTGATGTGAAATCAAGGCAAGCAATCCAAAAAACATCCATCGTGCAAATCCTGATCGTTTTTGCCTTTATAGCCTATATTTTCTTGACCGTTTTATTATTTAACGATACTTTTACGGAAAGGCCATCGGACTTGTTTGGAACAGAAAGTGCAGAACTTTCGAACTAATTCAAGTTCGAAACCATTAGCGCCCATTAAAAATGAAAACCTGTAAACACTTTGAAACCGAGCGGTTAATTTTACAGCCCACCACTTCAGCAGATGCCGAATTCATTTTTGAATTGGTGAATACGCCGAAATGGCTTGCAAATATTGGCGACAGAAACGTGAAATCGGTGGAAGACGCAAAAAGGTATATCAAGGAAAGAATGACGCCGCAACTGGAAAAACTTGGCTATGGAAATTACACGCTCATCAGAAAAGCTGACAACCTTAAAGCAGGCACTTGCGGATTATATGACCGTGAAGGTTTGGAAGGCATTGATATTGGTTTTGCTTTGTTACCTGACTTTGAAAATTTAGGCTACGGCTATGAAAGTGCGGCAAAACTTTTGGAAGTTGGCATTAAAGTGTTTCATATTAAACGCATCAGCGCCATCACCACCAAAGAAAATATAGCCTCACAAAAACTCATCGAAAAATTGGGGCTTAAATACGTAAATACCATAAAAATTCCCAATGATGAGGAGGAATTGCTGCTTTACAGTTTATAGTGTCAAAAATTCTTAACCACATATTTTTTAAATAAAACACTTCTATTCAGCAAATTGGCGTAACTTGTATACCAATGAATTTGATTGGCGGTTTTCATCACAAAAAAACGACATTCAATTAAAGAGAAAAAGGATGTGTTTTTCACCAGAAGCAAGTTTCACGGGCGGCGTTCTCATTTTTTCGATTGGCATCGCCACTGTTAAAAGCGTTCACAAACCAAATCAACTGGTATTTGCGATCATTCCTATGTTTTTTGGCATCCAACAAATTACCGAAGGTTTTTTATGGCTGTCCTTGCAAAATCCTGATTTTCCCAATATTCAAAAGCTCACTTCCGTTATTTTTTTAATTATGGCAGAAGTTTTGTGGCCAATGGTAATACCGCTTTCGGTGCTGCTGATGGAAGAAAACAAAAGCAAAAAAAGAATATTGTGGGTTTTCCTGATTATGGGAATATTACTGTCCTCCTATTATGCGTTTTGTTTGCTGAATTTCACCATTAATCCGCAAATTGTAAATTACCACATTCAGTATAACAATGATTTTCCCATAGCTTTCAGAAACTTGGCTTTTGCAGTTTATCTCCTCGCCACGATTGGATATTCCGGGGTAAACTGAACACCCCATTCCGGGGCAAAGTGAACAGGTCATTCCGGAGCAAACTGTACAGCTGATTCCGGAGCAAAGTGAACAGT